>MDSZ01015330.1_pt1 | contig 19812 bp, 14 predicted proteins | sample 811201 | NCBI WGS metagenome assembly MDSZ01 (sample SAMN05326647, study PRJNA326480) | marine metagenome | isolation source: seawater | place: Indian Ocean: North | collected 2010 | reverse complement strand
CATGATCGCGAAGGCAACGATGAACAGCAGGAAGATCTTGCCGTCGTCCTGAATGCCGAAAATGGTCAGGATCAGCGGCGCCCAGGCCAGCGGCGGCACCGGCCGGTAAAGCTCGATCAGTGGGTCAAAGTAGTTCTTGAAGAACCGCGACACACCCATGGCAATGCCCAGCGGCACGCCAAGAACGATGCCGAAGGCCAGCCCCATGAGCACGCGGAAGATCGAGTCCCACATATGCCCGGTCAGCATCGGGATCGACGGCGAAGCGTAGTCCCCCTGCGCAATGATCAGCACCGTCATCTTGAAGTTCGGTGTCACCGAACCGTCGTCCCCGTGCTTGGGGTAGGACCCGGGCAGCACGTCGGCGATCCAGTCGGGAATAAAGAAGGCGATGATGTCCGCCACCGGCACCCAGCGCACCCAGATCAGCGGCACGTCCTTGAAGCCGATGTCCGGGTTGGCGATCCGGCCGAAGGTTGCCAGCACGTCGGTCGGTTTCGGCAGCCAGCGGCCCGACCCCTGCTCCGAGCACTGGGTCTTGGCCTTCACGATGGTACCGCCGCCGAACATGGTGGCGCGCACCAGCCGCAGGGAGCCCTGCTGGGCCTGCTTCTGCGCGTTCACCGCCGCGATGGCGCTCTCGACCCCGTCCAGCGCATCGGGCGGGAAGATCGTTCCATCGTCGAAGCGCTTGTAGAGCCGGTCGATGTTCTTGATTGCCTTGGCGCGGGCGTCTTCGTCTGCTTCGCTCAGCCCGGTGACCGCGTTGACACGGTCCTTGAAGTCATCCAGCCGGACCTTGATCGCGTCGGTCTGCGCCAGCAAGGCCGGGCTGGTGTTACGGATCTTGGAAAAGTCAGACGCCACGGCCGCTAGATCATCAGCGATCAGCTTGAATTTCACGCCCTTGGCCGTCTCAGGGAACAGCGGCACTTCGACCGTCGACAGGCCCCACTTGGTCTGACCCTCGGCCTCTGCCGTCACCGTCGCAACCTGCTCGGCACTCGGGAAAGCCGGGTCACCAAGCTTGTCCGCCAGCCCACGCAGGCGAGCCTCGATGTCGTCAAAGCCCGCGATGCTGTCGACCGATTGGCTCGCCGGGTCGGCAGAAATGACCATCAGCAGCCGGATATCAGTAATGATATCGCGCAGTTCGGCCTCTTCTGCGGCGTTAAAGCCCTGCTCCCCCAGCCCGGCGGCGATGCCGTCGAGCTGCGCCGTGTTGCGGCTGAGCAGCGTGGTTGACTTGTAGAACCGGGCCCCGGCGGGCAGTGATGCATTGATCGGCGACAGCGCCTCATCGACCCGGGCGACCTGACAGATTTCGTTGGCCGACTGCGGGAAATAGGCGCGCGCCGCGCCCCAGCTGAAATAGTACCAGACCAGCAGCAGCGAACAGACGCCAGCAACCGCCCAATACCAGCCGTTGGAGGTCCGCAGCGGGTCGCCGAAGACCTCGTCGCTGCGCCGCCGCGCCGAATCACGCAGGCCGAAGGCGATCGACCCGACCAGCGCAAGCGCCAGAACGACGATGATGACGGAGGAAATCGCCGCGCGGTTGAGGGAGAGATATTCGAACATGATCTAGGCCCCCTTCCCCATAATTTCCTCTTCCATGTTCCAGATCATGGTGAGGATTTCTTCGCGGACTTCGCCGAATTCCTTCAGCTGCTTGATCTCGCGCAGGTCGGCGCCGATGCCCTGCTTGGCGAAGGGCAGCTCGTATTCCTTGAACAGCCGGCCCGGGCGCGGTGCCATGACGAACAGGCGCTCGCCGAGCAGCAGGGCTTCTTCGACCGAGTGGGTGATGATCATGATGGTCTTGCCGGTCTCGTTCCAGATATCGAGCACCAGCGACTGCATCTTTTCGCGGGTCAGCGCATCCAGCGCGCCCAGCGGTTCATCCATGAGGATCAGGTCGGGGTCGTTGATCAGGCAGCGGGCCAGCGCCACACGCTGCTGCATGCCCCCGGAAAGCTGATAGGTCGGGGTATCGCCAAAGCCCTGCAGGCCGACGATATCCAGCCACTTTTCGACCAGCGCCGCGCGCTCGTCCTTGGGCACTTTCTTCATGCGCAGGCCGAAATCGACGTTTTTGGACACGGTAAGCCACTCGAACAGCGCGCCTTGCTGGAACACCATCCCGCGCTCGACGCCGGGGCCGGTGATCTCGTCACCAGCCAGCGAAATCGAACCACCGGTCGGGTTCAGAAACCCGGCGATGATATTGAGCAGCGTTGTCTTGCCGCAGCCCGAGGGGCCGAGCACGGACAGCAATTCGCCCTTCTTGAGGGTGAAGCTCACGTCTTTGAGCGCGTGGACCTGAACCCCGCTCGGGGTCTCAAAGGTCATGTTCAACTGATCGGCGACAAGATCACTCATGGGGCACCGGAACGTCAGATTGTTGGAAGATCACGGACCGGACGGTATGGGCATCCGGGCGTCAGAAAACGGTTGGTCAAGAAAAAGGCGGGCCGGTTTGCGCCGACCCGCCTTGCTCCGGGTATTAGCCGGACTGGTCCTTACTGAAGGAAGGAGCCGTCGATGGTCGCAGCCAGCTTCGCAGCATCGGATTCAGAGGAGAATACGAGGCCGAGGGAAGCGGCAGCCTGCGTTGCGATGCCACCTTCGTTGAAGTAGTTGGCAATCTGCTCAGCAACGGTTGGGAAGACGAAACCAGCCATCTGGCTGGAGGTGGTGTCGACGTCCATGCCAGCGTCAGCAGCGATGATCTCGATGCCTTCGCCAGGGCTTGCAGCCCAAGCAGCGTTGGATTCAGCGGTCACTTCCAGGAAGGACTTCAGCAGCTCAGGGTGCTCGGTCGCGAACGACTCGGTCACGGACACAACGTCGAAGGACGTGATGCCAGCAGCAGACTTCTGGTCGGTGGACATGATCGGGGTACCAACTTCGCCGGCAGCCTTGGCGGACGCGCCACCAAAGATACAAGCCATGGAAACCGAACCATCAGCCAGAGACACAGCACCGTCAGCCGGCGCCTGGTCAACGATGGTCAGAGCGTCGGTGTCAACACCCAGCGCAGCCATCTGCAGGCGGAAGGAGTAGTCAGCCATGGTGTTCAGAGGAACAGCAACGGTGGTGCCTTCCAGCTCGGACGCGTTGTCGGAGTTGATGCCGAGGCTATCAGCAACGAAACAGTCGTTGGCTTCGTAAGCAACCGCGATTGCAACCATCTTCAGCGGTGCACCCTGCTGAATGGCGGTCACGAACGGTGCCAGACCCTGGGAGTAGGAAATATCGATGTCGCCAGCCAGCATGGCTTCGGACATGCCAACGCCGGTTGCGAAGTCGGTCCAGTTTACGTCAACACCCATGGCGTCGTCGTAAGCTTTCTCAACTTTGGCAATCTGGTTTGGGGTCGCCCACTCGAGGAAGAACGCAACGTTGACGTCTTCAGCAACAGCGGTGGTGGCGGACAGTGCAGCAACACCGGCTGCAGCGCCAAGAAGTAGCTTTTTCATGGTTAGGAGCTCCTAATACTCTCTCGCGTTTTGGTTCGCGTCGGGATCCTGAACCCAGCGGGCTCACGTCGACACGAATCCTCCCGTAGATAAGAAGAATTCGTCTTATCTAGAGACGTTGTCGCACCCGTATGGGGCGATTGCAACCAAACTGACCAATCCTCTCCCCGTAATGTCACAAATCAGACAGACATGGCCGCTCTGGTTACTTTTTGAGCAACGTCCGTCCGAGGCCTCGGGCCTTATCGAGGGAATCTGTCGCGTTTCTGATTATGCGTGACGCGAACTGGCGCAGGGTTCACGGGCTGTCACTTCACTAAGTCAAAATGAAAAAGGGCGCCCGCAGGCGCCCTTCGATCGTTCAACAGCGTCGCTGACGCCAGTCGTCAGGCCACCTGCTGCGGGCGCATGTCCGCAGGGTCGATCCCGGCAACAGACACGGGCTTCTTCATCGCATCACGGCGGAAAGGCTCGCCCAGCTCCTGGTTCAGCACGACTTCGATGAAGGTGGTGACACCGTCGTTCATCTGCTCCTGTACCGCTGTGTTCAGGGCAGCGGTGAGGTCGTCCATGCTGCTGACCTGCACGCCCTTGAGGCCACAGGCATCGGCAATCTTCGCGTACTCGACGCCGAGGTTCAGCTCGGTGCCGACGAAGTTATCGTCGAACCACAGCGTGGTGTTCCGCTTCTCCGCACCCCACTGGTAGTTGCGGAAGATAATCATGGTAATCGGCGGCCAGTCGTTGCGGCCGCAGGCGGTCATCTCGTTCATCGAGATGCCGAAGGCGCCGTCGCCGGCAAAGCCGACAACCGGCACGTCCGGCTGACCGATTTTCGCACCGAGGATCGACGGCAGGCCATAGCCGCAAGGCCCGAACAGGCCCGGCGCGAGGTACTTCCGGCCCTCCTCAAAGCTCGGGTAGGCATTGCCGATGGCGCAGTTGTTGCCGATGTCCGAAGAGATGATGGCTTCCTTGGGCAGCGCCGACATGATCGCACGCCACGCCATGCGCGGGGACATGCGCTCGGGTTCACGGCTGCGGGCGCGCTCGTTCCAGTTGGTGCCCGGATCGTCGTCCTCGTGATCCATGGAGGTGAGCTGCTGCGACCAGCGGGACTTGGTATCGGCAACCAGCGCCTTGCGGTCGGCGCGGCCCGTATCGCCGGCAGCCGGGGTCAGGCGCGCGAGCAGCTGCTCGGCGACCAGCTTGGCATCGCCCTGAATGCCGACTTCGACACGCTTGGTCAGGCCGATGCGGTCGGCGTTGATATCGACCTGAATCAGCTTGGCATCCTTGGGCCAGTAGTCGATGCCGTAGCCCGGCAGTGTGGAGAACGGGTTCAGGCGGGTGCCCAGCGCCAGCACAACATCGGCCTTAGAGATCAGCTCCATGGCTGCCTTGGATCCGTTGTAGCCCAGCGGACCGCAGGCCAGCGGGTGGGAGCCGGGAAAGGCATCGTTGTGCTGGTAGTTGCAGCACACCGGCGCATCGAGGCGCTCAGCCAGCTCGACCGAAGCCGTAATGGCCCCGCCCAGCACCACACCGGCGCCGTTGAGAATGACCGGGAATTTGGCTTCGGACAGCAGGGTCGCGGCGCGGTCGATGGCGTCGGCATCGCCTGCCGAGCGGCCAATGCGCACGATCTGCGGCAGGTCGATATCGATCACCTGGGTCCAGAAGTCCCGCGGTACGTTGATCTGTGCAGGCGCAGAGCCGCGGAAGGCCTTTTCGATCACGCGGTTCAGCACTTCGGCGATCCGCGAAGGGTCGCGCACTTCTTCCTGGTAGCAGACCATGTCCTTGAACAGCGCCATTTGCTCGACTTCCTGGAAGCCGCCCTGACCGATGGTCTTGTTCGCGGCCTGCGGGGTCACCAGCAGCAGCGGGGTGTGGTTCCAGTAGGCGGTCTTGATCGGGGTGACGAAGTTGGTGATGCCCGGGCCGTTCTGCGCGATCGCCATGGACATCTTACCGGTCGCACGGCTGTAACCGTCCGCCGACATCCCGGCGTTACACTCGTGTGCGCAGTCCCAGAACTTGATCCCAGCCTGCGGGAAGAGGTCCGAGATCGGCATCATGGCTGAGCCGATGATCCCGAAGGCATGCTCGATGCCATGCATCTGGAGGACTTTTACAAAGGCCTCTTCAGTCGTCATTTTCATTGCAGAATTCCTCCATGGCGGGATCAAAACCCGAAACTACGATACTGGGCGCGGCTGGCGGTCTGGCGACCGGCGGCGGTGCGTTCGCCCTCGTGCTACAGAGACGACCATTCCTCGGCAAGAGGCAAAGGATCACATCTGCTTCCATCGATTGCACGCCTGTTTTCCGGCCCGTCACACGATCGCATTGTCATGAATGCAATTCGCTTCAACCCTGCACAACAATGCAGGCAATGGGCGGAGTGAGACACTTTGCATGCTTCCCCAAAACAGCAATTCAGGATGGACTCCGGCGATCAACAATTCTTGTCGCGAATCATCAAAATTCGCATTAGACCTTAGCTATATGAGTTCTTAGAGTTCGCGGCGAATGAGGACGACGGCCACCACCGTCAATCCCTCCAGCCCTAGCCTTCAGGAGAGACACAAATGGACGGAAGTAACGCAAAGATGGGTGGCGGCTGCCCGGTAATGCACGGCGGCAACACGGCCCTGAACAACTCGGTCACCAAGTGGTGGCCGGAGTCCCTCAACCTCGACATCCTGCACCAGCACGATGCCCGCACCAACCCGATGGATGCGGACTACGATCACCGGGAAGCGGTGAAGGCGCTGGACTACGAAGGCGTGAAGGCAGACGTGAAGGCACTGCTGACCGACAGCCAGTCGTGGTGGCCGGCGGACTGGGGCCACTACGGCGGCCTGATGATCCGTCTGGCGTGGCACTCTGCGGGCTCCTACCGCATGGGCGACGGACGCGGCGGCGCCGGGTCGGGCAACATCCGCTTTGCCCCGCTGAACTCGTGGCCGGACAACGCCAGCCTCGACAAGGCCCGCCGCCTGCTCTGGCCGGTGAAAAAGAAGTACGGCAACGCCCTGTCCTGGGCTGATCTGATGATCCTCGCCGGTAACATGGCTTACGAGTCCATGGGCCTGAAGACCTTCGGCTTCGGCTTCGGCCGCGAAGACATCTGGGGGCCGGAAAAGGATGTTTACTGGGGCTCCGAGAACGAGTGGCTGGCGCCATCCGAGAACCGCTACGGCGACCTCGAAGTGCCGGAAACCATGGAGAACCCGCTGGCGGCGGTTCACATGGGCCTGATCTACGTCAACCCAGAGGGCGTCAACGGCAACCCCGACCCGGTCCTGACTGCGCTGCACGTGCGTGAAACCTTCGGCCGTATGGCGATGAACGACGAAGAGACCGCGGCGCTGACCTGTGGCGGTCATACCGTCGGCAAGGCCCACGGTGGCGGCGATCACGCCAACATCGGCGCTGAGCCCGAGGGCTGCCCCGTCCACGGGCAGGGCTTTGGCTGGTCCAACCCCGGTCACGACGGCAAGGCGGCCAACGCCTTTACCTCCGGCATCGAAGGCGCGTGGAGTAAGAACCCGACCCAGTGGGACATGGGCTACTTCGACTACCTCTTCGGCTACGAGTGGGAGCTGACCAAGTCTCCGGCCGGTGCCAACCAGTGGAAGCCGGTTGATATGCCGGAAAGCGAAATGCCGGTCGACCCGACCGACCCGGCCAAGCGCGCCATGCCGCTGATGACCGACGCTGACATGGCGATGAAGGCAGACCCGATTTACAACGAAATCTGCCAGAAGTTCCGCGCCGACCCGGACTACTTTGCCGATACCTTCGGCCGCGCGTGGTTCAAGCTGACCCACCGCGACATGGGCCCACGCGCCAACTACTACGGCCCGGACGTCCCCGCCGAAGACCTGATCTGGCAGGATCCGATCCCAGCAGGCAGCAGCAGCTACGACGTCGCCGCCGTCAAGGCGAAGATCGCGGCCAGCGGCCTGTCCGCGGCTGACATGATCGCCACCGCGTGGGACAGCGCACGGACCTTCCGCAACTCGGACAAGCGCGGCGGGGCCAACGGCGCCCGTATCCGTCTTGCCCCGCAGAAGGACTGGGCCGGTAACGAGCCCGACCGCCTCGCAGCCGTGCTGGCGGTGCTGGAGCCGATCGCCGCTGACGCGGGTGCATCGGTTGCTGACGTGATCGTGCTCGCCGGCAATGTTGGTCTGGAGCAGTCGATTGCCGCAGCAGGTCACAGCATGGAGGTTCCCTTCACCCCGGGCCGGGGCGATGCGACCGACGCGCAGACCGATGCAGACAGCTTCTCCGTGCTCGAACCGCTGGCCGACGGCTTCCGCAACTGGGAGATGAAGGCCTACGCCGTCTCCCCGGAAGCGATGATGCTGGACCGGGCGCAGCTGCTGGGCCTGACGGCTGCTGAAATGACTGTGTTGGTCGGCGGCATGCGCGTTCTGGGCACCAACCACGGCGGCACCGGCCACGGGGTCTTCACCGACCGCGTGGGGCAGCTGACCACAGACTTCTTCACCAACCTCACCGACATGTCGATGAGCTGGCACCCAGTAGATGTTGGCACCTACGAGCTGCGTGACCGGGCGAGCGGCAAGGTCCGCTTCACGGCCACCAGCGCCGATCTGGTGTTCGGCTCGAACTCGATCCTGCGCGGCCTCGCCGAGGTCTACGCACAGGACGACAACGCCGAGAAGTTCGTCCGCGACTTCGTTGCGGCCTGGACCAAGGTGATGAATGCCGATCGCTTCGATCTGGTGCACTAGACCCAGTTAATCAGGGCGGGGCCGGTCATGCACCGGCCCCGGTCTTCTGACCTTTTCTTACCTTTCCTTTATCTCAGCCCCCTGCGTTCAGAAGGACTTCGCCCGTGGCAGACAGCGGTACAGTAATCGTCGGCGCGGGTCAGGCAGGCTATCAGGCTGCCGCCCAACTCCGGCTCAAGGGCTACACAGCGCCCATCACCCTGATCGGCGATGAACCCCACCTGCCCTACCAGCAGCCACCGCTGTCCAAGGCCTATCTGCAGGGCGAACTCGCGGGCGACCGCCTGCCCTTCCGGCCCGAGGCCTTCTACCCCGATAAAGACATCGAATTGCGGCTGGGAGAGGCTGTAACAGCCATCGATACCGCTGCACGAACCATCAACACCGCGGCGGGCCCGCTGGCCTATCAGCACCTGATCATCGCCACCGGCGGCACGCCCCGGCGCATTCCTGTGCCCGAGCGGCTCGAAGACCGCTGCTTCACCCTCAAGACCCGCGACGACGCCGACGCCCTTGGCGCAGCGCTGGCCAAGGCCGAGACCATCGCCATCGTCGGGGCCGGCTTCATCGGCCTCGAAGTGGCAGCGACCGCCGCCAAGGCGGGGAAAGCCGTCACCGTCTATGAAATGCAGGACCGCATTCTGGCGCGGGTGGCCTCGCCCGCTGTGTCCGCCGCGCTGGACGCCCGACACCGGGAGGCCGGGGTCGACCTGCGCCTCAACGAGGGGGTCGACTTCGACAGCCTCGAAGCCGACATCGTGCTGCTGGGGATCGGCGGCGTGCCGGTGCAGGGCCTTGCCGAAGCCGCCGGGATCGCCTGTGACGGCGGCATCCTAATCGACGCCCACATGCGCACCAGCGCCCCCGACGTCTTCGCCGCAGGAGACTGCGCCCGCGGCCCGACACCCTTCTGGGAGGGCAGCATTCGGCTGGAGAGCGTGCAGAACGCCATCGATCAGGCCAACCTGATCGCAGAACAAATTGCAGGGCAGATCGCCGGGGACGGCACCGACATCGCCCCCTATCAGGCGGTTCCCTGGTTCTGGTCAGACCAGTACGAGGTCAAATACCAGCTCGCCGGGCTGATCCCGCCGGGCACCACTCAGGTGCAGAAGGGCGAAGGCCTCGACGGCATGGCCATCTACCACTTTGCCGACGACGCGCTGGTCGCTTGCGAGACCCTTGGCAACGGCGCCGAGCACCTGTCTGCACGCCGCCTGCTGGAACACGGCAGCGCGCCGGTCTCCCCCGCGGAACTGGAGACGGCAGGATCGTTGAAAGCCGTCTTCAAAGCGCGCCGCTGATCCCTACATAAGGTCAATGACAGACCTTTTCTCCCGCCTGCTCGGGCGTAAGCCCACCCGCCCTGCTCCACTGCCAACGATCCGCGTGCTGGTGATCGAGGGCGGCGGCGTGCGCGGAATTGTGACCGGCCAGATCCTCGGACGGCTCGAAGAGCGCACCGGCGGGCCGCTGCGGGCGCACTTTGACCTGCTGGCGGGGACATCTTCAGGCGGGATCTCGGCGATGGCGCTGGCCAGCGACAGCCTCAGCAGCGCCTACGAGCTGTCCGACATCTTCCACTACCGCGCCAAGGATGTCTTCCGTCGTGCGCCCAACCCGGTGCGCCTGCCGTCGCTGTTCCGGGGGTCACGCTACCTCGCAGAGGGCTTCGATACCGTCGCCCACGACGTGCTCGGGGATGGCTGGCTGAGCGGGTGCAAGCTGCCGTGCGTGGTCGCGAGCTATCTGATCGAAGAAGGCCGCCTGAAGCTGTTCGGCTCCGCCGCCGGAGATGATGACGGCGCGCCAGAGGACTTCCGCCTCGTCGACCTCGCCCGGGCGACCACCGCCGCACCGTCGTTCTTCCCCCCGGCGCGCGTGGTCTCGATCACAGGGCGCGAATACTGGTGCGTGGACGGCGGCATCTACGCCAATGCCCCCGTGCTGCAGGCCGTGACCGAAGCCCGCCGCCGGTTCGGCTTCGACCGCCCGATCGAGCTGGTCAGCGTCGGCCCGGGCGGCAAGCCCCCGCACATCACCGTCGAGCAGGCGCAGCAATGGGGCGGCATCTCTTGGCTCAAGCCGGTCTTTGACATTCAGGTGCAGGCCCTGAACGAGCAGACCCACGCCTTCATCGACAGCCAGATGCCGGGTATCCGCCTGCACCGACTGGCCGTGGACTGGGACAGCCTGCCCGAGGACGAACGCCCGACCGACGAGCTGGACGACGACCGCCCCGAAAACCTCGACCAGCTCCGGGCTGGTTCTGTAGCATGGTTGAACAACAATGACGCGCAGATAACAGCCGTCGCCGCCGTCCTGCGGCAGGCTAGGCCCGTCAATCTGGCCTGAGCAGGCGGCCGGATACCGGGCAAGAGGGAGGAGCCAGCCAGCATGCTGACCGACACCGAAATCCAGACCGCGCGCGAAGATCTCGCCGCCGCCTTCCGCTGGTCGGCGCGCATGGGTATGCACGAGGCCGTGGCCAACCATTTCAGCTTCGCGATCAACGAGGATGGCACCCGGTTTCTGGTCAACCCGGCAGGGATTCACTTCGCGCGGGTGCGGGCCTCCGACCTGATCATCGTCGACCTCAATGGCGAGAACCCCAGTCCACAGGACGGCGGGCCGGACCCGTCAGCCATTGCCATCCATGGCGCCATGCACCGCAACAACCCACAGGCGCGCTGCATCATCCACCTGCACCCCAAGTACACGACCGCGCTGGCGACGCTGGAAGACCCGACCATGCTGCCGCTGGATCAGAACACAGCCCGGTTCTACAACCGCATCGCATACGATCTCGACTTCGGCGGCATGGGTCTGGGGGACGAGGCCGAGCGGCTGAGCGGGCAGCTGGGCAACCGCTCGATCATGCTCATGGGCGCGCACGGCGCGATGACCGTTGGCCCGCGCGTGGCCGATGCCTTCGACGATTTCTACTACCTTGAGCGCGCGGCAGAGACGCTGATGACCGCCTACGCCTCGGGTCAGAGGCTGCGGGTTCTGCCCCCGGCGCTGGCGGAGACGACGGCGCAGCAGTGGGAGACCTACGCCTTCGACCTGCGCGGTGCGCACCTCGAACAGCTCAAGGCGATCCTCGACGAGGAAGGCTCGGACTTCCGGGATTGAATTCAGCCCCGTTCCGAAACGGGACTTGCAGACCCTTCAGGGCTTCCACCGGTCCTGCATCCAGAACCATGAATCCGGATGCGCTCGCACCCAGTCTTCCAGCCGGGCGTTGAACGCCGTCATGATCGACCGGCCCCGATCCCGCGAGCCGTCCTGAGGCTGCATGTCGAAGGGCAAAGCCTCCAGCACCGCTTCAAAGGGCTGCGTCGCCTCGCCGGTCCGCCGGTGAACCAGCATGGACACCCGCGCATCGGTGGCGCGCTGGAGCAGGCCCGCAGACAGGGTCGTCAGGGCCGGCTGGCCGAACAGCGGCCGCGGCTCCCCCGTTGCCCAGCGCTGGTCGGCGAACAGGCAGAGCACGCCCCCTGCGCGAAGGTGGCGGATAGCCGTGCGAACCGCGTCGGGTTCATGGATCGAAACCAGATCGATGCCCGCCCGGCGCCTTGATTGGCGCAGCTCAGCGTCGATCAGCGGGTTCTCCAGCGGGCGATAGAAGATCAGAAACGGGCGCTGAAGCAGGCCTGCGAAGCCCGCCATCGCCTCCCAGGCGCCGAAATGACCGGAGAGCAACAGGGTGCCGCGCGGATCGTGCTGGATCGCGCTCAACTCAGGCTCAGCCTGCAGCCGGATCGCGCTGGCGGATGAATTCTGCCCGGCCCGTGGCTTCATCACTTCGGCAACGCTGCGGCCGAGGTTGCGCCAGGCCTGCCGGCGCCGCGTCCGCCGCCAAGCGGCGCTTTGCGCAGGAAAGGCAACCTGTAGGGAGCGCTCCATGCGTCGGTTCTGCGAGGTGATCAGACGCCCGACCAGATCGAAGAACCCGGCTAGCAATCCCCGGGCGAGCGGCATGGGCAGCAGCCGGACCAGCAGGCTGAAGCCGAGGAACATCAACCACTCGACGTAGTAACGGGGCTTGATCGCAACTGACTGTGTGGCCTCAGGCAAGGAACTGTTCGCGGATAATTCGCTCTTCGAGGTGCTGGCCTTCGTCGAACAGCAGGGTCACGCCGTGGCCCTTGTCCGTGGTGACCTGAACCCAGGCGATGTCGCGGAATTCGGTGCTGTCGGCGGTGGCGGAGACCGGTCGGCGGTCACCGTCGGCAACCTCCATCCGCACCACAGTTTCATCGGGCAGCAGCGCGCCGCGCCAGCGACGGGGGCGGAAGGCCGAAATCGGGGTCAGCGCCAGCAGGCGCGAGCGCAGCGGTATGATCGGGCCGTGGGCAGACAGGTTATAGGCGGTCGACCCTGCCGGGGTTGCAACCAGCAGGCCGTCGCAAACCAGTTCGTCGAGCCGCTCGATGCCGTCGATCTCAACCCGGATCCGGGCAGCCTGCCGTGTCTGGCGCAGCAGAGCGACTTCGTTGAAGGCCTGCGCCCGGAAGCTCCGGCCGGTCTGGTCCTCCCCGATCATGTTGATCGGCCAGACCTTGACCCGGCGGGCCTGCTCGAGGCGCTCGTGCAGGCGGTCTTCCTCGTAGTTGTTCATCAGGAAGCCGACCGTACCCCGGTTCATGCCGTAAACCGGTGCCATCGGGCCGAACTCGCGCATGACTTCGAGCATATGCCCGTCCCCGCCCAGCGCCACGATCACGTCCGCCTCGCGTGGGTTGACGTAGGGGTAGCGTGAGCGCAGCTGCTCCAGCGATTGCTGGGCCGCCGGCGCGTCCGACGCGGTAAAGGCAATTTTGGCGTCTGAGAGATCCATAGACTCCGTTTATCGCCAAACCCGACGGTTTAAAACACCTCAAACGCCGATTGCGGCACAGCCGTGCGGCGATGGCTTGAATTCTTTCCACCTCCGGCACCAGAGACACTGTGCGGATGCTGGCCGCGCGCTAGGTCAGGGTAAACGCCAATTCACGGAGCTTTCAGGGTGAATTCAGACCAACGGGTAACCGCCGCCTTCATCATCATCGGCAACGAAATCCTCAGCGGACGGACCCAGGACGCCAACCTGTCCTTCCTCGCCGGTCGGCTGGGCGAAATGGGCATCCAGGTGGTTGAAGCCCGCGTCATTCCCGACGTCGAGCAGACCATCATCGACACCGTGCAGACCCTGTCCGCGCAGGTCGACTACGTCTTTACCTCCGGCGGGATTGGCCCGACCCACGACGACATCACCGCCGACGCCGTGGCCAAGGCCTTCGGGACCGAAACCTTCGAAGACCCCGAGGCCGTGGCCCTGCTCGAAGCCCACTACGCGGCGGGTGAGTTCAACGCAGCGCGGCGCAAGATGGCCCGCGTGCCACGCGGCTCGACCCTGCTGGCCAACCCGGTTTCCACCGCGCCGGGGTTCCGTATTGGCAACGTGCACGTGCTCGCCGGGGTGCCGAAGATCATGCAGGCCATGGTCGATATGCTGCTCCCTGGCCTCACTGGCGGGGCGGTTGTCGACAGTCGCACGATCACGGTGCTGATCGGTGAGTCGCTGATCGCGCCGGAAATGGCGGCGGTCGAAAACGCCCACCCCGGCATCGATGTCGGTTCCTACCCCTACTTCAAGCCGGGTGGATCGGGGACGTCGATCGTCCTGCGCGGGGCCGACGTTGAAGAGCTGGAGCGCGCGCTCGCCGATGTCACCGCGCGGCTGGAAGCCCGCGATATCGAAATCTGGACCGGCGATCACAAGTAGGCCCCGCCGGGCCCTCTCTCCCAGACAGCCACAACATGGCAGCAGGAAAGCCGCCGCGCCGCGCTTAGCCCAGCGCGCTGAGCCGGTCGAGCGCGGCCTGAATGCCGACCTTGGCCTGCTCGGCCTCGGCGAGCTGGGCGCGGTTCTTGGCGATCACGTCCTCCGGCGCTCGGGCGACGAAATTCGCGTTGTTGAGCATGCCGTTGAGCTTGCCGATGGTCGCGTCCTGCTTGCCCATTTCCTTGTTAAGCCGGTCGATCTCAGCAGAAATATCCAGCAGGCCTTCGAGCGGGATGACGAAGGTTGCTTCCTCGACCACCACCTGCGCGGCGCCCTTGGGCATATCACCGGACAGCAGCTCGATGCTCTCCAGCCGCGCCAGCTTGAGCAGCTGCTCGCGGTTGGTCGCGACCCGTGACAGGGTTTCTTCGCTAGCGCCGCTGACGTGCACGGCGACTTTGGCGCCAGCCGGGATGTTCAGCTCGGCCCGCGCCGTGCGCACGGCCGAAATCGCGCCTATCAGCCAGTCGATCTCAGCCACCGCCGCGCCGGTCTCAGTGGGCAGGTCGATCGCGTCGGGCCAGGGCGAGGTGATCAGCCGCTGCCCACCCTTCCCGGCGGCATCAGCGACGAATTGCTCGAACAGCGCTTCGGTGACAAAGGGCATGATCGGATGCGCCAGGTGCACCAGCCGGTCCAGCGCCCAGGCCATGGTCGCGCGGGTCTCGGCCAGCGCAGCCGTGTTTTCGGTATCGTAGAGCAGCGGCTTGGACAGCTCGATGTACCAGTCACAGAACTCGTGCCAGATGAACTGGTAGAGCGCCGAGGCCGCACCGTCGTAGCGGTAGCCCTCTAGCGCCTGCTCCATGGCCGCGACGGTCTCGTTGACCCGGGTGACGATCCACGCGTTGAGCGCAAGTTTGACGCCTGCCGGATCGAAATCAGCCGGGACGCTGGCTTCGTTCATTTCAGCAAAGCGGACCGCGTTCCAGAGCTTGGTGGTGAAGTTTCGGTAGCCCTCGACCCGGCTCTCGGCGAGCTTGATGTCCCGCCCGGGTGCAGCCAGCGCTGTCATGGTAAAGCGCAGCGCGTCAGCCCCATACTTCTCGATCAGGTCGAGCGGGTCGATGACGTTGCCTTTGGATTTGGACATTTTTTGCCCGTACTGATCCCGGACCAGCGTGTGGATATAGACCGTGCGGAAGGGCACATCGCCCATGAGGTGCAGGCCCATCATCATCATGCGGGCGACCCAGAAGAAGATAATATCCCAGCCGGTGACCAGCACGTTGCCGGGGTAGTACTTGGCCAGCTCCGGGGTCTTCTCCGGCCAGCCCAGCGTCGAAAACGGCCACAGCGCCGAGCTGAACCACGTGTCGAGAACGTCATCATCCTGCGTCAGCACCGTGGGGCTGCCGTAGTGGGCATCGGCCTCGGCCTGTGCTTCTTCGACCGATTGAGCGACAAACACGGTGCCGTCCGGGCCGTACCACGCCGGGATCTGGTGCCCCCACCACAGCTGCCGTGAAATGCACCAAGGCTGGATGTTGCGCATCCAGTGGAAGTAGTTGTCGGCGAAGTTCTCGGGCACGAATTTGGTCCGGCCGTCCTCGACCGCTGCGATGGCGGGCTCAGCGAGCTTTTGCGCATTGGCGTACCATTGGTCGGTCAGCCACGGCTCGATCACCGTGCCCGAGCGGTCGCCGTGCGGCACCATGTGGCGGTGGTCATCGACCTTCTCCAGCAGGCCCAGCGCGTCAAGGTCGGCGACAACCCGCTTGCGCGCCTCGAACCGATCGAGGCCCTGATAAGCCGCTGGCACCGCGTCGTTCAGAGTACCGTCGGCGTTGAAGATGTTGATCATCTGGAAGCCGTTGCGCTTGCCGACCTCGAAATCGTTGAAGTCGTGCGCTGGGGTGATCTTTACCGCGCCCGAACCGGTCTCAGGGTCGGCATAGTCATCTCCGGCAATTGGAATGAGACGACCGACCAGTGGCAGGTTGACAGTCTTGCCGATCAACGCCTGATAGCGCGGGTCTTCGGGGTGCACCACCACGCCAGTATCGCCCAGCATGGTCTCCGGGCGGGTGGTGGCAACGGTGATATGGCGCCCATCCTCGCCGTCGATGGGGTAGCGGAAGTGCCAGAGGTGACCGTCGATCTCCTTCTGTTCGACCTCAAGGTCGGAAATCGCAGTCTTGAGCTTGGTGTCCCAGTTCACCAGCCGCTTGTCCTTGTAGATCAGGCCCTCGCGGTAGAGCTGAACGAAGGTGGTTTTGACCGCCTGGCTCAGACCCTCATCCATCGTGAAGCGCTCGCGCGACCAATCCGGCGATGCGCCGAGATAACGCAGCTGCTTGGTGATGGTGCTGCCCGATTCCTCGCGCCACTCCCACGCGCGCCGCAGGAACTCGTCCCGGCCGACATCCTGCTTGGTAACACCTTCGGCATCGAGCTTGCGGTCGATGATCGCCTGCACCGCGATACCGGCGTGGTCGGTGCCGGGCTGATGCAGCACGTCGCGCTGGCGCATGCGGTAGTAGCGGATCAACACGTCCTGCAGCGTGAACGTCAGACCGTGCCCCATGTGCAGCGTACCGGTGACGTTCGGCGGCGGCATCATCACCGCATAGGGCTCACGGTCCGAGGCCGGGTCACAGGCAAAGGCGCCCGACTGTTCCCACTCATCGCGGTATTTCGCTTCGGCTGTGGCAGCGTCAAAGGTCTTATCGAGCATGATTTTCAGCTTTGAAAACAGGGTCAGAAGTCACCGCAAGGCACCACGAAGCACCGCCGGATTCAACCGCCTATAGATGGAAGGAGCACTGCACCTAGCGGGCCGGGTCGGCATCCGCTTTCTGTCGGTCGACCCAATCGTCGATGACACTGTGCAGGGTAGACTTCAGCTGATCCCAGTCGGTCGCCGTCGGGTCGGGCTTGGCCGAGGCCGCCGCCGCGCAGGGCGGTACGGGGGTTCCACTGACGTTGCGACGTACCGATCGGACCGTGTGCCGGTTGGACTTTCGCAACTGAATTTCGAGTTCGCACCCGGGCGGCAGCTCGGCGGTGCGTCGCTCGCCCCAGTGGTGTTCGGGTGAAATCGGGCGGGTCTCCGCCGCAGCCGATGCCGACATATTGACCGCGATGCTGGCAGGAACACCGGCGTGAAGTGTGGCGGGCTTTGGTGCAGCTTCGGGTGCAGCTTCGGGGGCAACGGCCGGAAGCGCTGCAGACCCCGTTGCCAACCCGGAGGTCGCCTCTTCACGGGCCTTCAGCACCGCCGGAACCGGCGGCAGCTTGGGGCGGCGTGAAGGGGTGGCCAGCGGCATGGCGGTCGGCGGTGAAGGCAAGGGCTGGAAACGCTGTGGGTGCCGGATCTGGGGCCGGGACGACCCTGCAGACGACGTCCGCGCAGGCTCGGGGTCAGCGAAGGACTTCTTCACCGACATCAGCACCGTTCGATGCTTGGTCCCCTGTCCTGATTGCTCGTATCCACAAAAAATACCCGTTGCGACGCCACTATTGCGAAGGGGCGCACACTAGCCAACGGTCTGAAATCAGGGAAGAGTTTCTTAGCGGTCGTACAGCAGAGTCGCGAGATTATTGAGTTTTCGGTTCTCGAACTCGCGCTCCGGCACATAATACCGCACGGGAAGCTGCAAATCGCGGGCTGAGAGCAGCCCCATGGCCGCGACCAAATTATATGCGCCCTGCACAACATCGACTCGGGCGTTGGAGGCTGCGACCTGTGCCGCGGTCAACGACTGCTGGGCGGCAATCACGTCAGTGCCGGTCTTGGTGCCTGCATCACTCTCCGCCACGGCGCCGCGCAGCGACAGCTCGGACGCGGTGATCTGCGAGGACCGGGCCTGCCCGACCGCCTGCGCAGTCTGGAACTGGTGCCATGCGGCGATCACCTGTTGGTCGACAGAAGCCTGTGCGGCGGAAAGCTGCTCCCGCAGGCGCCGAATGGCGATCTCATCCTGCCGCAGCTTGGAGTTGGAAACCTGCCGGTTGCCGTAGAGTGGCATCGAAAGCCCGAAGCTGGTCGAGAAGTTGGTTGTGCCGCCGCCATTGAGGATATCGGTTGAGCGCTGCGCATTCAGGCCCAGCTGGTAGCTCGGCTGAAGTTCGGCTGCCGTCACCTTGCGCTTGGCCTCAGCCTCCTGCAGCTGCACCATGGCCAGCTGGACGGACGGGTTGTTCTTCATCGCGACAGACCGCGCTTCAGCGAGGCTGGCGGGCATATTGGCGGGCAGTGGCGGCAGCATTACCCCGGTCGGCTCCACGCCGAACACCTGTCGGTAAACGGCGTTGGAAATGATCAGATCGCCCGAGGCCTGCTGGATACCGGCGCGGGCCTCAGCGAGCGAGGCAGCGACTTCAGCGATCTGCGTGGTCGTCCCAAGCCCGGCGGCGTAGCGTGCCTGTGCAGCCTGCAGCTGATTTTCGAGCAGGGTCACGTTCCCGGACTGCAGGGACGTGCCCGACTGCGACCGGATAACCGCCAGATAAGTCTGAATGCCCGCGAGCAGAAGCTGCTGCTCGGTCTGGTCGTAGGCGACCCAACCAGCTTCGATGGACTTCCGGGTCTGGACAACTCCTCCGGAGATGACCGGCGAGAAGGTCTGGCTGAGCGAGACCCCGCCCTGCAGGCTCCCGGTCGCGTTGAAGTCGCCGGCGTCTTCGAGGATCTCGTTGTAGGATCGGGCGTAGGTCGTCTGCCAGGTCGACGAGACCTGTGGCAGGGCGTTGGCCGCAACCTGATTAAAAATCTCGTTGCTGTTCTCGGCAGCGTAGCGTGCCGCCATGAGGTCGTGGCTGTTGTTGTAGAGCGTCACTAGAGATTGGTGGAGCGATTCAGCGTGCACCGGCGCGGTTGCGCAGACCGTCAACACGGCTGTCAGGCCTGCCGCAGCAAGCCGACGCATGACCAGCGCCCTTCGCACCATCAGCTCGATCCCCGATTTCAAACTTTATTATTATGCGACCAATATAGCGAGCCGCAGGGAGATTGAGAAGAACGGCAGATAAAAAAAACGCCTCAGACAGCCTCAAAACGCAGAAAGAATGTGGACTGTCTCAAAAGCTGAAGGATTTCGGCGGATCAAACTCAGGCAAAGCTGGAACAGAGGCGTCGAAAACCGACTGCTGGCCGAGGTGGTCGCCGAAACGGGTCCAAACCACCGTATTGCCAAACCCTTCGCCGGTTTCGGCCACCACGGCGATGGCGCGGCCACCCTGCTCGAGGAAGTCCACAAGGTTGGCAGGCACCTGAGCAATCGAGCCGGCAAACAGAACAATGTCGAACGGGCCGTGTTCAGCCGCCGTTTGCAGCAGGGGACCCTGCTCGATTACAACGTTGGTGATCCCCTGCTCTTCCAGCACGGCCATCGCGGTCTCGGCGTGGCTGGACACGCTCTCTTCGGCAACCACCGTCCGGGCCAGCCGGGACAGGACAGCAGCGGCATAACCGGTGCTTACGCCGACGACCAGAGCGTGACTGCTAGCGTCCGGCTTCACAGCCTGTAGCATGCGAGCCAGGACGCGCGGTTCGATCACGCAGCGGCCGCCCTCCAGAACGATATCGTCATCGACGTAGGCAACACTGCGCAGCGGCTCAGGCACGAAGTCCTCGCGCGCGACGGACTCGATCGCCTCGATCACCGCTTCACTGGTCACGTTGTTGGTGCGGATCTGCGAGTCCACCATCGACGCGCGGCGGGCGTCGTAACCGTTGTCCGATGCTTTGCTGATCGAAGACATCTGAATTCCTGTCTCAGTGCTG
>MDSZ01039855.1_pt1 | contig 19814 bp, 18 predicted proteins | sample 811201 | NCBI WGS metagenome assembly MDSZ01 (sample SAMN05326647, study PRJNA326480) | marine metagenome | isolation source: seawater | place: Indian Ocean: North | collected 2010 | reverse complement strand
TTTTCTTCCTCATCATTTATTAGGATATACTCTTCTTCTGATTGTTCCATACTCTCTTCAGGAATGGTATCGGTAACAGGCACAAAAGTAAACTCTTCTTGAGTGGGTGTAGGAGAAACATACAACATCATTCGCATCGGATGAGAGGCTTTGATAGTGTGACCGCTACTAACTCCTTTCCTTTTCAAAAAATCTCTTAGTGGTGTGGAAACTGTAATAGCAGAAGGACCTGCATTTTTCAGATAAACGAATACATAGTATAATCCTGAGGAAGGTAGAGCGTAAGTCAAAGAACCTGACGAGGAACCTCCAACAATAGATAAATCAAGATAAGTGTCTTCTCCTGTGGTGAGATTCTTGATGATGATGCCAAAATCGGCTATCATCTCATCAGTGTAACCTTCTTCACCTAAACCGAACCAACCTAAATCTCCTCTTGTGGTAGCCACATCTGCTTCTATTACGAGTTGATGAGGAATAATACCTGCACTTGTGGAATCAGACCCGTAAATTTCTCCCATATTCGCTCCTGTTGTAGGTTCATAATATGTGGAAGATAAAGGGTCAGGAGTAATCTTGGCACGGTATCGGACTCTCACATGATTACGAATATCAAAACCGAGACAAGATAATTCCGACTCATCACAACACTCATGGTGGTCATCGTAAATCCATTTATCCCACTCAGTTAATTTATCGTAAGTAGGGTTGCCATCATAACTGTTGCCTTCCCATACTCTCCCAATGGGTGCGTTTGCACCAATGTTCCACCAACTATCAACCCTCCAATATTGAACGCTGAACCAATTTCCTTCAGAAGCCCCTGTGCCAACCCAACAATCCACATCCCACGAAAAGGTATGAGGTTGCATCAAATCAGGAGGATTTTCTGCAAACTTCCTTTGCGTCAGATTATATCCCCTATCCTCATAGTTGCGAGTGGCTGAAAGAGTATTACGGGCATTGAGATAAGTCGTATGTCCTGCTTCTGTGATTGTATCGTCTGTGAAAGCAAAATCTCGTAAGTATGCACTTCGATTTAGCGTTTGTAAAAGAGAATCATCAAGGCTTCTTTCGGCTACTACGCTGCTACGGAAACTTTTCCGCAAAGATTCAGCAAGCAAAGGATGTTCCCACAACATGGTAAAACCACTACTATGTGTTGGATTAACTATAAGAAGTTGGCGGGCGTAAGAGGAATCGAACCCCTATCTTCGGCTTAGAAGGCCAAAATGCTATCCGTTACACCATACACCCAAGAAAGCGGTTTAACTTATTCACCGATAAATTCTCCATAATAGGGCATTTTTGCAGCGTTGGTTATTGCAGTAATCTGCAAAGAATAGAATGGACGAGGGATGGAATAGGGTTCACCATCAAGTTGCCGACAAGATACCTTGTGCATCCGACAACTGCCCACATCTCGACTGTTAAGCCGCACCTCAGCCACTTGGCCGTTGGTGGAGTCACTACAACTCATCTGTGTCGCCTTAATTCTCTTGCGGGAATTCATTCAGCCACCTCAGAGCCGCCCCGTCAGGCGACCAATCTTAACTTGTCTCACATAAGGTAAAAAGGTTTGCTTCCTATGGATTCGTGGTTAGACGGAATATCCTTCTTCCAAAACATAAGGGAGATGTTTGAAGGCCCATCTTTTGTATGCTCCCAAAGAAGGAGCGAACATCTTGACTAAAACAGGGAGCCACCATTGTCGCTTTTCGACCTTGTAATAAGAAAAATACGGAGCCATCCATACTATTTCTTCATTCTCTACCCGTTCACGGTTTTCATCAAGGAAAATCACTCTGATTACAGGCTCGACACGCTGGAACCGTGAGGGAGCCACAGTAAAAAAACCATCATCTTGAGGGAAATCGTTGTAACTCGTTTTGGTGGGTGTGACTTCCACATGAAGCACTATTCCACCAACCGCTCCTTCCATGTTAAGCATATCATCCGTAAAATCAAAGTGCCGAAGGAAATTTTCTCGATTCCTCCGTCCCAACTCACCTAATCCCTCCAAAGTTTCCATCATTAAAGGATAGGGCTCCGTATCGTATGGGAGCGAGGGTATGATTACCCAATCCAAATATTTGTCTTCTGAATCCCATACAGGAAACAACTCTCGGTGTGGGTGATAGTCGGATAGTGATGGAATTCTCTCCTTCTCTTTGAACGCTCTTTCAAACCTTTCTAAATCCACCATAACAGGAAGGTATTCTTTGGGGAACCACGAAGGAAAAGGTGCATGAGAATCTCCTTGTTGTTCATAGTGAAAATTATACAACTCTGTTACCGCCTCTTCTAAGACCATTCCCATAGAATTACTACAACAATTATCATCCTCGTAAGCAGCCAAAATCCCGCCTTCATATTGCGTAATGGGAATTGAATTATCCCAATCCCAATTCAAAAGCCCCATAGAGCCTCCTTGCTCTACTTCAGATTCACATTCCCAAACAAAGGTTGCTTTAGGAGTCCTCTCTTTTTTACAGTTTTCTCTCAACACTATCCCTCCAAATGTAAGAATTGCTTCCACAAGTCAGGCCATCTTTGAGAGCAATAGTGTGCAGCCCACGCATTCATCAAAGGGGAAACACAATAATAACCTTCAGAAGACAAATTATTGAATGAAACTAACAGATTTTGCTTCTTTTTACCATCTGTCGTTCTTATTCCTACGACCTTGTATGAAGGAGTTTCATAATTCTCAGGTTTAATCACCTCAGGGTTGATGAAATCACCTATGGGCTGCTCAGTTGAGAACATCTCGTATTTTATCTTCGCTTCCCAACCTTCGACCCCCTTATTCAAGCCCTCTACAAAAGAATTTACAAGCCACTTCATAACCTCCTCACTTGGGATAAGCATAAACGGTTTGCTCAAATCAAGAGAATCCCACTCCAAGATTATCAGGGCGAGTAACGAATAAATGCTCTCACTCCACCCATCGTTTCCAATTTTCTCTGCTATTGAGTCATGCAATTTCTTGTGGCGAACATGGTCATTGATTCCTTCCTTCCTTTTAACAAAGTGCCGCTCCTCGGCTAAACTACTGAACCTGTTTTCCATGTAGAAGAGAATAGTGTCTTCCCTAATATTTTCTCTGAACCACAAATCCATTGATGAATCATTAGGAGGTTCTACATCGTCATCCACATCTATTGACGCCCTTCCCACACTATCAGTAAGAAGCGTGTAAAAGATGTCCTCGACCCCTCTATCAAGTAAACTCGATTCGTTACCTTCTCCCCACCACCAATTCAATATACCTAATTTCTTTCTTGTAGGTGGAGGATTAGGAATAGGTCGTCTATACGGATGTATGAGATAGAATATCTTCTCTCCTTTGGATAGCCAATCATCTGCATTGGCAGAAGCCACATCCATATCGCCAAAGATAATTGTTCCAATATCCAAGATAGATAATTTCTTTACATCGTCCCACTTACGGTCATCGGCTAAAAGATGAGCGTGATACTCATACACACCCAAATCCATGAGTTTCTTTTTAGTAGCAGATTTAACAACCATCGAATCACCTCAAAAACGGAAATCCCAATTCAAAAGCCCCATTTCAGGCCGCCCGAAAATACCCATTTGGTAACTTACTCCATTTCTATCGAACATCTCAAATCCTAATTCCTCGGCAGGGGTTTCCATCAAGGGTTCTTCACTCGGAAACTTGTATTTTTTGAAAGTTTGTTGGTCATACATTTCTTTTAGTTTGCTGCTATCTACTTTTTTGTTCTCCATTTGTTGTCTTAGCATCATGGCTCTGATATTCAATTGCTTCACATCATATCCTGACCATACATCAGGAAAGAACACCTCTTTTACAATATATTCGATACTTTCTTCGTAATCTTGCTTTACTTCATCCCGCCAATCTTCTCCTGTCGTTAATCCTGCGGCTTTCAAAGCATCAACCATGTATTCAGGAGCCTCATTACTTCCTACGGCCATAGACGCTCCCATTTCAACCATCTGTTGAGCAGCAGCATCTACTTCAATACTCGCTGCCATTCTTTTAGGGAAATATGGACCCCAAGCCAATTGGTCTACGAGTCGTCCTTTCTCATCTCGGCTTATTGCGGAAATGTAAATACAAGGTTCACCCTCTTCGGTAACAGTGTAAATAGGAAAATATATGGCGGTGTGATTCACATAACCTGTCTTGAGCGGGTTGATAGCATAGCCATCTTTATTTTCTAATGAATCTAAAGTCATGTGCGGGCCAAAACTTTTCCTATACATTTTCAAACCGAAGTAATTTCCATCATATTTATTCCATAATTTAATCCGTCTTCCTACTACTTCCGATGATTCCCAATTACCATCATAATCTCTATGGTCAATTTGCTCGTTAGCAACTCTCAATCCATCAATTGATACATCCACTATGATGAAAGGTTTGCGTCTTTCAAGTGCCGACACAATTTTATGGAAAAGGAGAGCCATGTTTTTTCTATTGACTTCCTCGTTTGCTGATAATTGTGGGTGGTATTTATCTCCTATCTTGTTTTTGCTGATATGCCATTCAGAAAGCGGCATCCCTATTTCAGGAAAACGCTTGGCAATATCAAGAAGTAAAGGATTGTAATATCCAATAATGTGAGCCTCAGGAACGCTCTTGTGCAGGTTTTCTTGCATTTTCCATAACTCTTGAACCTGCATGAGGGCGTCAAAACTAACCCACGATTCCCACTCTTCATCTGATAATTCTCCTTCTGACTTTATCTCAGTCAAAGGGTGTTTACCATCGAAGTGATAAGATTGTCCATCCCACTCCCATAATTTTTCGGGAACAAGATAACCCACCACATCGGTATTATCTTCATCATCAGGGTCGGCATCAACATAGTGCATACGACTTCTTACGGTGTCTTTGGAGGAAGAAGTTTCCCACTTCCAATTCATAGCAAGACCTTTCAACCCGTGTGCCTCACTATAACGGTCCTTCATCATATATCGGAATCGTGCAGCGAACCCGTTGGGTGAAGTGGTGTAAATCTTTTTTACCCATTCCACCATATCAAGTCCTGCTACTTGAAACTCTGTGGGGTGTGGCGTCACTATCGGCCTATCCCAATTCCGTGTCGTGAAACTGTCTTGATTTGGAGGATGCAACTCAATAGGTGCAATCACATCCATTTTGATATGAATAGGATGCCAAGTCATAATTTCAAGTAGCGTAGCAACTATTTTAAGTCAAGCGTCTGAAATGGAACAAACACCACTCGGACAATCACTTTGAGCGGCTCCAATTTTCACACCATTCTTATTCAGATGCTTAATTGCTTCTTCTACTGTGATTGGACTCAACGGTTCATCGCCTCTTGAGCCTGACCTGTAAACTGTGAGCCCTTTTAGAAGAGGTCCATACTTCAACATCAGATTTCCGTAATCGTCTATTGGATAATCAGCAGGAATATTGATAGTTTTTGAGATGGAATTATCAATATGTTTTTGGCAAATCGCCTGAACCTTCATGTGGTCTTCAACAGTTAAATCTCGACTTGAAACAAAGGCCGACATATCGGCTCCTTCTTCATACAACTGTTGGAAGAGAGGGTCAATAACCACTTCTTTCTTTAGCACTCTTTTATTGGAAGTCGGGTCAGAATCGTAATATCTGCGAACATAACCTGCTGCAAAGACAGGTTCAATTCCTGATGATGTTCCTGCCATAATCGAGGTTGTTCCTGTTGGAGCGATAGTCAAAATTGCACAATTTCTAATTCCGTGTTCTTTTAGGTAGCCTTTGATTCTCCGAGGCAGAGTTTTTACGAATCCTGATTGTAGAAACTGTTCATCGTAAGCCTCAAAAGACCCTCGTTCCACCGCAAGGAAAATAGACGCTTCATACGCTCGCTCTTTGATGAATTTCATTATTTTCTCCACTACTTCATTCCCTTCATCCGAGCCGTATTTTACTCCCATCTTCACAAGAGCGTGGCCGAGCCCCATAACTCCTAAACCGATTCTTCTAACTCTGCGGCAATTTTCTTCAATTTCTTTTAGAGGGTATTGGTTTACATCCAACACATTATCAAGGAATCTAACACCTACGGTCACACTATCGGAAAGCAAGTCCCAATCCAATTTACCATCCGTGATATGACGGCTCAAATTGATGGCTCCTAAGCAACAGCAACCATATTCTTCAAGCCAAATCTCTCCACAAGGATTGGTAGAAATCAAAGGCTTGTAGTAATGGATGTTATTCATCTTATTGGCTAAACCTACATTCAAAATACCTGGTTCGGCTGAGTTGTAACTATTTTCAATAATTCTATCCCATAGCATACGAGCAGAAACGGTGCGTGTTTCCACAGCACCAATAGGCTCGCCCTTCTCATCCACTTCCACCTTTCCTTCTGATATTGCTTGACCACGGAATTTCAAAGTGATGTCTTCATTATTTTCTACGGCATCGAAGAAATCTTGGTCTACAAGGACTGAAACATTAGCGTTGTTCAACCTTCCCAAATCCAATTTAGCATCAAGGAATTCCATAATATCTCCATGATTGTAGTCGAGACACAACATAAGTGCGGTTCTTCGACCTCCGCCCGCTTTTATTACTTCACCTGTCTGATTGATGATTTCCATGAGCGATACTGCACCTGTGGCTTCTCCACCTGTGCCTCTAATAGGGGTTCCTCTTGGGCGAACAGGAGAACAATTGATTCCCACACCTCCACCTGTTCCTGAAATAATCAGCATATCTTTGATGGTTTGCCCCCATCCTTCTCTTGAGTCATCAGTCGGCACAACAAAACAATTCAATAGTTGCCCCTTCGCCCTTCCTGAGCCATACCAAATGCGGCCTCCTGCTACGAATAAAGATTCGCTGAGTTTCTCGTAAAAGCGGCCTTCCCATTTAGGTCGTGAACCGTTTTCGGCTTGAGCAACATGGTTGGCGACTCTGCGACAAGCAGTTTCCCATGATTCGCCATCACGGTGAGCATATCGTTGGTTAAATATCGTTTCTCCAAGACCTTCAGGGTGAAAATCGGAGGCAAGTGGTTGTTCGTCATTCAGGACGACTTCTTTTTGTTTCATTTTTCTCTCTCCTTTGTTGTTAGTTACCATAGTGAGTGCTACTAAATAAAGCACTCAATATTACTCCACTCTCCACATGATAACCAAGCCTTTATCAAGTCCCTTTCACCCCTAATTAAATGTCGGAAATCCGAGGGGCGAGAAACCAATTGAACAATAAATTTCCTTTGTTAGATTCTAACTGTATTGGTTTTTGCTCTCCGAATGAAATCTTCACTTCTTTGGATAAACTCTTCGTCATCTTAGTCAAGAATGGAGTGGAAAATAGGGTGGCTACTGCATCGTCACCGCCCTTTTGTAATTTGATAACTTCTAAGGGGGCTTCCACAGATTCCATAGTAGAATCGGCTGATAAGGTAAAAATACTACCATCGTAATGCAACTTGGCCGCTTCACCTACGGTTTTCACAGCATCTACACCCTTTTTGAATGAAGACCCGCCAACCTCAGCCTGTAAATCCAATTCAATTTGAGGGAGTGGCGGTGTTTTAACAAGAGCAATATCTAAAAGTCGAATGGACTTTTTCACACCACCCACATCTAATTTCAAGAAGGAACCGTATTCACCCAAAGTCATTTTTACAACACTACTTTTATCTCCAAGTTTCAAGGCTGACTCAAGAGATTCAAGATTAACAGCGATTTTAACTTCACCCTCAATATCAATGGAAGTCAAGGTTTTCGCAGGTAGATGTGAAAACAATAAACACGAATGAGAAGAATCTACAACTGAAGTTTCAATGCCTTCTTCTGTAATGGTAAACACGCACTCTTCCGTCAGCAAACGAAGATTCGCCACCATTTCCTTCAAAGGTGCGATTCCACAAGCCAAAGTCATAGATTGAATATCAGACATACTGTAATGGTAGGACACACACCCTTTAAGCCTTACGCCCTAACAACCAACCATCCCATCATCACTACCTTCCTCGCTGTCGGGGCTCAAGTCCTTTTGAAGATGAATAACCCATGCACCTTTTGAATCAACCATCATTTTGATTTGTTCCAAAATGTTGTAGATTCGCACATCCACAGGAGTTTTCTTGTAGTAGTCATATTCTTCTCGCAACTCTTCTAACCATTTTTCTTGAATGTTCCACACATTCAGGTCATCATAATCTTCAATGAAGTAAACACGGTCTTCTAAACCATTGTATTCGGACGGCATATTATCACAACACTATGTAGAGGTCTTTTCTTATTACTCTTGCTATTTCCATGTTTCGTCAAGGAAGTTACGAATTATTTCGTAATCTTGTTTTCCTCCTACTACATCTTTCAACTTGTTGTCGGGGTCGCCTAAAAGATTCTGAAAGGAAGTAAAAGCCTTACGGATTTTTTGAGCCCGTTGAACCCCCACTCTTGGTATACTTTGTAGAAACTCAATAATAGGGTCAGGATTGGAAATCTTATGGTGGTGAAGACGAATTGTGGAGTAATTATCATTTTCAATCCGTTCTATCAACTTGCTAACTTCTTTTAGAGCCGTAGGTTCATCTTTCGCTCTAATCACAGGACATATTTCCAAAGAAATCCTATTCAAATGAGATTCTAAATTGGGAATATGCTTGGCAAACTTACGATAAGGGTTGTTTTGAGAAGAGGATAGGCGTTTTTCAGGTTCTTCGATAACGATTAAAATAGGGTGAGTGACTTTATCGGAAAGGTCTACTAATTGGCGAATCAATCTTTTTCCCATCCAAGAATTCAAAGCGTCCGTAAAGGTTTTCCGTTCTATACCCCAAGTAACTTCTTCATCTCCTTGTTTCCGAATCAGAATATCTCCATCGTAGCCCATACCTTTGAGATTATGTTTGATGCCCTTTGTTTCATCTGTAAAAGATGTGGCTAACGCATCCGCCCACTTATCAGGCTCGTAAATATCTACAAATACTTCTACTGCTGCGCTCGGAGCCACCATACTTGTATTTATCATACTTCGTATATGAAGAGTGCCATCATCTCAAGTGAGTGAACCCCACCAATTCAGAATACCATAAGACCTACCATAGAAACTGTATGTTTCAGGACACCACTCCGCAGGGACACCATCCATCCAAAGGCCGAAATTATCAGGTAGTCGTTGCCCTCGATTTCGTTTAGGTTCGTAATTGTAGGCTCCGTAAGTTTTTTCTGTAAATCTGCACTCTTGACCATATCTCATTATTTCTTCCACACTGAATTTGGTGGTAGGGTCAGCATCTTCATCGTTTCTACTTATTACTAAAGGTGTCCACGGGAGCAATACATCAGTAAATATAGTGTAATCTTGAGGTCGGCCACCTCGACCATATTGTTTTTTATCTCTCGTATATTTCAAATGGCGAGCATTCGTTTTCATTATCTTATACACATAATGTGGTGGTTCTACTGAATCTACCCACATTTTGTTCATATATGATTGTTTACCACAAAGTTTTACACCTACATCTGTAACTTCTGAGATAGAATCTACTTGAGCAGGATTGTAAGTGATAACTGTGCCGACAGTAAAACCTTGACTTCTTTGGCGAAAGTCGGATTGAATATAATCCACATCTTGATTTATTGGAATATCGTTCCCTTCATCATCTGAAGTTTTTACCACTCCTGCACTTGGGAATGGAACAGTATAGGAAAATTTCTTCTTTGCAGTTATTCTGTTTTTCCTCTCTTCAATAGGAAGAGTAAGAGCATCAGAAATGGTTAAACCTTTGCGTTGGTGCTGGATTTGAGCATACGCTTGTCCGTAAGCGGTGTTGTTTATCCATTCTCTAATTCGATTACTCATATCTGCACTGTCTTTGTAACCTATTTTAGCGAGCATATTGGGTCCTGATGTAGATGTGGCGGAAATGTGTTGAGCAGGGTCGCCACCCATTCTCAAATCGTTCAACTCCATGTCTATAAGAGGTAGGTCATTACGGATGTAAACGCTACCGCCTGAATAATTACTCATACTTACTGTGAATAGGATATTTCCTGTTTGAAAAATGGAAAAACCAAGTAAATCGGAATGAGGAACCCCAATTATTTCAGTAGTTTCTACGGCTTTATCAGTTACTTGAGTTTCGTCATGCAAACTTACATTATACCGAGTGATTCTTAATTTGAAGGCAAGCATATTTTCATAAACAATATCTTCTAAAGTGAAAGAGAAATACTCATCGTCTTCCTCCACTTCAAGATTTTTACTTATCTTGTCTAACAACACAATAATGTCTCTCACTAACGATTTTCTTCCTGTGGTGAGTGTATCAACCATAAACATACGCTTCAACGCTTCAGATTGTGGCGTAATACCCATAGTTTCCATCCATACTGAAGGGTCTGTTTGGACAATAACACCATGTTGAGCGTAATTTTGATAATCAGGTCGTGTGGCTGTTGCTGTCTGTTTATTGCATACATTTTGACCCAAGTGTGTAAAAACTTTAATCTTCCTCGTAGTAGGCATGGTTTTTAATTCTTCCATTGGATAACCGTCTTCTGCCAAGAACGGTTTTACACCTCCTGTCCCTCGTTTTCTGACTAAATACACATCGTTACGATGCTCGATAGGGTAACTTTCCCCACTATCAGAAACTTTTTGAGGATTATGGTGTTGAGAGCCCCCCTCCATGCTTGCGAAGATTTCACAACCATAACCTGAGTAGATATATCCATAGTTTTCAACCTCTACTTTGCTGCCTTGCACTCCTCTTTCAGGGTCTTCTAAATCAATAGGAGTGTAAATATCTCCCACATAAGTCCGATTAAAGTCGGACAACACATACAGTTTTGCCGCCATTAACTTACTGAGTTGATGGGTTGGTATGAAGTCGCCATAGTAGGCGTCATAATCGGTCACGAAGTTGTTTACGGAAAACATTTCATCTAAAGATAACAAAGATTGAGAAAAGATATTTTCCATTTTTTCTCCGCCCTCATCAGTAACGAAACCTGCGAGTTGGCATGATTGGTCAATTAAGATAGGTTTTCTCCTGATGAAAGATTGAGATTTAGTTTGAGCGATTTTTGGAAATCCTAAACTTTCCCAATCTAAAAGAGGTGGTTTGTATTGAGCGTTGTAATCAGAAGCGTAGTAACTGCTTTTTTTACCTGAAGACACAGGTGTAGCATCAGGATGACGAAGATTTGCAGCGTCTTCTAAATAATCACTTCGGTAACGATATTTCATACTTACAGGATAAACCATATTCGGGTCAAACTTCGCAGTTTTTAGATTATATGGGGCGTCTGCTAACATTCTTTGTTTACAACGGACTTGAAGGGCGTTGTTGTAATATTCAACATACTCTATTTTAGTATCATCAGGGTCGCCATCATTCATTCCATCTGCATCATACCCCCCTGTGCTTGTCCTGTTCACTCCGAAAAACACAGAAGAAGGGTCGAATTGATATGATTGCATTAGATTATCCCATAAACTGTCTTTACTCAAAAACATGGTGTTTTCAAAGCCGAAAATATCGTCCTGTTGTTCAGCCCAACCCATGAAATCTCTAACACCCTTTTGCCTAACATTTGTGTATTTGTTGTAAAAGTCCGTGATATGTGTTTTGGCTTTACTGAGGATTTGCTTTGCATTTTCTTGGTCTTCTTTAGATGGCACTTTTTTATTCCAAGTGTTTTGATAGTTAAAACCTATGCTTTCATCAAGTAAGTTTAGCATATCAGGAACAGATTTCATTCGTAGTTTAGGGTGTGTGGAAAAAGCAGGAATAGAATTGGCGTCCTCATCAGGCACAAAAAGAAACTTGTTTGTTTTATCATATTGTGTCCACGGGGTTTGAAGTGAACGCAAACTAAATAGGGTGTAATCATTTTTCCCTGTCCCTATCACACCCTCTTCAATAACGGTAGTGTCGTTAGGATTCTCCATGATGGTATACTTGGCAGGGATTTCTACTTGCAGAAACATGGGCGACCCTCATTATCAGTTAGGCGAGATACTATAAGAGGATGTGCTTCAAGGAAACAGGAATCACTATTGAAAATTCCACCAATTCAACAGTCCGTAACGGTTCATTAAACGAGGTTTTGCCCTGTTTTGAATATATGCCATGAGATTATCAATCCAATGCCCTCGATTCTCTTCCTCGTAATTCCGTTTGTAATCAAAATAAGAATTATCAAATTGACCGCTTTTAACAATGTATCTGTAATCATCAATTGTTGGTTTTCGTGTTTTTCCTGATGGGTCTGCCACAATGATAATATCTAAGACATTACCATGTTCGTCCCACTTAACACATAAGGTTTCAAACTCATATTCTCCATTCTCATCTATGGGGGCCTCCATGTGATTGTAAGTATCTCCAAATCCACACGCATATTCTCGCATTTTACTCTGCCCGTTCTCCCGACCCCACAACTCAAGGATTTTACTCATCTTCGGAAAATACAAATCTTTGAGATATTGAGGCATTTCGTCCGTTTTGTCCACATACCCCTTTTTCAACTTGTCCCTCATCATCTTAGCCACTAATTTCCTTGAAGCCTCTTTTGATTGTCCTCTTCCTCCAATACGCCCCCAAGCAAGTAAACCTATATCGGCATCAGTTTCTAAACCGATGTAGAATTTATGACTGTTTTTAGCGTCATCATGGTATTCCAAGTAGTAGTAATCCTTAACCATACCATTAACTCTCAGTCGGACTATAAGAGGTTTATCAAGCCATCATAACCAAGATAAATGCAAATAGAATGGTGAAAAAAAGAAAAAAACGAGCCAAAAGATGATTGAAAGAAGGAAACCGCCATCTTTTCATACACTTGCCGACCCTTTATCTTTCACTCTACTGTAAGTAGAAATACAGGCCAATCAGTCCCGACATAGTAAACATCGCCAACACAAGCATTCTTGTAATGAATATATCATCATCATCATCCCCGTCTGAAGGGTCGTATGTCTCCCATCCCACACTTAGTCCTCCTTCTCATTATGCGTGGATGGTATATCTCTTTTGGGATAAGGTAAAATTAAGTGTTCAATAGATTTGCGTAAATCTCTTTTCTCTCTTTTAGTCCCAAGAAAGGTGAAATACCGTTCCTTCTCTCGCTGTTTAACAAATTGAGCATCAGGCCATCTCTTCAATATCTCAGCCTTGCGCTGTGAACCGATTTTAGAACGAATTGCCCTTGAACCATACAATTTCCCATCAATGATAACTCCAAAACGAGAGCGTGTTTTAGCCTTGATATTTGGATTGGCTCTCCGCATTGAACCTACATACGCCCAATTCAATGACTGATAAATAGTCCCTACTTCTCCTGCCATAGCATCTACGGTAGCAGTAATCACTCTAATGTCGGTATTCTCTCGTAACCAACGATTGGCTCGGCTGATGAAAAAGGAAGCCGTATTGTGAGGAGTCCACCATAAGCAAACACCTCTCGATAAAAGAAGCATATTATCGGTGTAACCGTATTTATCCCAATGACCAAGATTTTTAGCGTAATCAGGACCGTAAACCAAAACCCCGCCCAATCGCTCCCCTTCCGAGGTAGGAAAAAAGATTCCAAAATGGTGTGTGGAAATGGCGGGCATACATTTGAGATACTCATACTGCTCAATTACGGGTTTAGCATCCTTTCTTTCTATCGGGCGGATTACAGCCTCGGAAAGGAGTAAATCTTCAGGGTGGAAACCGAGCCCTGCTCTTTCCTTTTCTGCCGATTCTTTACGCATTAGAGATTGGTGGGCTTCACCCACATCGCCTTCTCCTGTATAAGTTTGATAAGTCATGGTAACTCCTCGCATCGCACCATAAAAACAGGTGTGTTTTCTCCCACCCACGCACCGATAACATTGTAGTGTAAATGTTCCATCGCTTCATCCAAGTCCATACCATCCCTTTCCATGAAGATTTCAAGACATTTATCATGGTCGTAAACCGCAACTTCGGGTTTCGTTGCTCTAAAGCACCACCCTATAAGAGCCTCGTTTAAGCCGTCACAGAAAAGGGCTTCAGGATTTTGTATGGATAGAGAATCTATCACTTTTTCACTTAACGGCCTCGACATAAGAATCACATTGTTTCATTTGTATAAGTCGTAGTCATATTAAGGTAGAATCTATCGTGAAAATTCCACATATCATCATGTGTGTGGTCAGAGCCTTGAGCGTGGATAGTTAGCGTCCAATTAGTAAACAAAGGGTCGTAAGTGATATTGGTAAAATCCTTACCTCCCATTTCCGTTTCATTGGTGTGAAAGATAACGGTATCGTTCTGTGTTAAAGTAATGTTTACCCATCCATCCGAAAAGGGTGACTTTTGGTAGCCGAATTGGATTTCGGCAACAGCACTTGTAGTGTTATTCAACCCCCACACATCCTTCATCATCATCTCAGACCCCATTACTTCAGTAAAATTATGTTGATAAATACGAGATTCCGACTCTACGGTGTAGGTCGTATCAATCTGATTCTCAACAGGCTCTTGTCCAATACATCCCGCCATCAAGACGAAACACAACAATACAGTAGGCAGTATTCGGGCGTTCATACCCTTTTATGCCGCCATTAACCGTATAAACACTACTTTATCCTCGCAAAAGGGCGATTAAGGGTTCTGAGTCATCAAGATAACCCCACCAATTTAGAAGTCCTAAACTCATCTTACATCCCCTCCCCTTTTGTGAAAAACACCCCCAACTCCATTGGAGTAGAAGACACTTCTTTTTCAGTCATCTTGGCTAAGTTAGTTAATGTAAAAGGATTTCTTCCGAATCTATCAAGAGGTGTGGTGAGGTGGGATTGAACGGCACGATTTAAGGCAGTATTCACACAAACCCAATAATCTTGACCACCTTTTATGGCTTGATTCCAAATGTGGGAATTGTTTAGGTAGGTTCCTTTGTGTCCTTCCTCATCCCATGCCTCTTGTAATTCCATAATCCATTCGTTATCAGGTATTCCTTCCGAGAAACTTGTGGTAGGGGTAGGAACACCTTGTAAAAGTTGGAAATTCTCCAAGTAATCTTCACCACACATTTGTTTCCAAGCCTGATTTCGATGTTCCCATTCTTCGCACTCCAATGTGAAATCGTGTATGAGGTTAGTAACTTGCCTTGTGATTTCGCTTTCAGGGCGACTCCTTGAAAAATACTTCAATTTTGAACGGAAAAACTCACTGAGATTCATCTCAAGAGCATCACTGTAAAGTGGTGCATAATCGGTAACTGATGAAGATTTGTAATCAAAATATCTGAGTAATTGTGGGGCGGCAGGAATAACAATAACAGGAGAGGCTAAAACCGAAGGATTTGTTCGGTGAATGTCTTCAAAACCTTTGAACCACTCTTTTTGATATTTGTTAATCACGCCCTGAATCCAACTACTGTAACCTGTTCTTTGATACCACTCAGGTTTAACTCGTCCCTCAGAGTCGAATAAATCAGGATATTGAATTAACTCTCCCAATAGCACTAATTCTTCTTCATGGAACATACCATACGGCTGATTTGCTCGCTCTTCATAGATTTTTTCTTCTGCTACTTCTTGGGCCACTCCACATTCAGGATTGGGGCAGAAACCTGTGGAATCCTCATCGTTCCAATCTCTTTGATGTAGTAACTCTGTATGATGATACCAATTTTTGCACTTCCAACACTGTTCCTTACCCCACCAAAGCCGAAATGAAGAAGGATGGTAGTAACGGTTATCCAATATAGGTCCTGTTGTTGTGGAGTCATCATAATTCACAGTTTCCAAATTAGCAATATATTCCAAGTAATGTTGAAACCGAGTATTCTCATCGAGAGCGAAGGCGTTCTCAGATACAGGCTCATACTTCTCGATGGTGAAGGAGTGCTTGTCCCAATGCGTAGTTTGCATCTCAACAGGGTAGAGCCGTTTCGACCATTCAACAGGGTAAGATGTGAACCACTTGTAATCACAAGTAGGACACTCAAGGAATCCTTCCCAATTCAAAAATCCTAAACTCATATTTTACCCTCCAATTTTAGATTAACCAAAAATTGTGTAAATGGAGTAAGGTAGTTAGATGCGTTGGCAGAGCCACTTTCTGTTATATCTTTTAGGAACCAATCCAATTTTTCCTTTTCAGATGTGTCTCCGTCAATGTATAGTGAACGAATGATACACTCAATCAAGCGTGGATGAAGGGCTATTATGTTGTCCAAACTAAGTGCCTCGTCAAGGTCGAACAACTCTATCTCTTCTCCTTTGTTCACCACAACTGATTCATCCGCCATAGCCACCTGTTGGTATTGTATCGTGTCCCCCAAATCAGGCCAAAACTCCAATAAATCTATGTCGTAGTGGTCAGATAATGCCTGTATCACAGGCTGCGAAGGCCGAGAATCAAGAACACACACAAAATTATTTCGCACAAACTCAACCCACAACTTTCGTGCGCCTTTTTCGTCCTGCAAAGGGTCTATACCTTCACCCACTACTGTATAGAAAAACTTATTCATAGGATTATCCCAATTCAACAAACTGAGGAAAAGGCCCTCATTGTCGGAAGAATAAGCAAAAATATCTCCATACGCTGTTTCAGGATATAATTCCTTCAAATACTCAAAAGCGAATCTACGGGTGTAAATATCGCTCCGACTCCATTCCAATTCTAACAAAGTGTCTTCCCAAACAGTAGAATTCTCAAATAGATGTTGTTTCTTGTTTCTTTCTGACTTTGGAATATGAGGATAAGGAGTTAGAAATAGAGCAGAGTCACCTTTCACACTGAATCGGAATCTTCTTTCAAAGGTAAACCATCTATCACCTGGTGATACATTACGGTGGACAGGAACATTATTTTCTGAATCGGCAACAACAAGGTATTTTCCATCCTCAGGGTTCCACTTAGCCTCTGCATCCTCAATATTGTAATAATCATCGTCAGAGAGTTTTTTCAATTCTATTGCTTCGTTTTGCCAAAAGAGTCCTCTCATCCATGTAATCCATTGTTTTCTTATTTCATCTTGGATATTGTTTTCACCCCACCACCAATTCAAAATACCATATCTCACCGATACCCACTCCTTTTAGGTAAGTTTTCAGCCCACTTTACAAAGGCTTCAAAAGCGTCATCCGAACCATTTTCAATGTGTCTTACACCTGTATCACTTAAATTATTCACAGCCTCTTCAAGATAATCATAGCGAACCTTGTGAGGAGGTAGCCAAGTTACATTAGGGAAATCTGCGGAGGCTAATTGAGCGTTCAATAATTGCTCTTTTTGACCTGATTCAGGGACAAGAATGGCGGGCGCACCTAAATAAGCAATTTCTCCTATCATTTGCGTTCCTGCGGTTCCAATGACTAATTCGGAATCAATCATATCATCAATGAATTTTGTTTCTGAAATCGGGCGTTCCACTACGCTGTCGTGGTCAAGTAGAGCCCTTTCTGAAGGATGAAGTCGTCCGTATAAGTGAACCTTCCAACCTTTCTGTTCAGCCCACTCAAGAACATCAGGAAGTGTTTTAGAAATTGAAGGGCGGTAATAGAGAAGAATAAACTTTCCTCCTCCTCGCCACCGTCTTCCGATGATGTGGTCACGGATAATCGGCCCTACAAGACAACCAACTTGCTCTCGGATAGGAAGTTTCACAGGTTTGGAAACTATGGTAAAAGCGGAATCTGCTACAATTAACTGATTCACAAGAAGGATTTGAAGTGCAAGTGATTTGTATTTAGAGGGAAGTTTACAAACATTGACGAAGTTTTGAGAATTAAAGGAAACTAATGGGATTCCTGCGTTGTTTGCCGCCCGACTCATTAACGGTTCAAAGTCGGAAATCACAACATCGTAGTTTTCATCTCGGAGCATCTGTGAAAGACGCAAGATTCTCCGTCTTTCGCCAAACATGAATTTCACGAAATCAGTTGAGGTTTTCCAAAGGTGAAATTGACCGTTTTTCTTGTAGACAAATCTCGGAGTGGGTAAATCGTGGATTCTTTTAGCACCGAATTTTTCCGTTAAAGGTTCAATAGCGTCACCACACGAAAAGAATTGGACATCGTAACCTGAATCTAAGAGGCGTTGTCCGAGAGCCGAGGCTCGCATAGTATGGCCTCTACCTTCTCCTGAAAGAGCGTAAGCGATTTTCAAAGTCATTCTTCCACCCCTGAAGTGTAGTTTTGCCCTGTCTTCGGTGTGATGCGGAGCGTCCATTCCAATATTTGCGTCCCACTCGGCACACCTTTCCTTTCTAAGGTAGCCTGATAAACAATGTTTTTGTGGGTTCCTACACGGGCTAAATCGAAATATTCCACGAAAGGAGTTATCGGTTCGGTGAGGAGTATCTTCTCTTCTACGCTACGAAGAATCTCCCGATACCTTGCACTCAGAGTTTCATCTTCTGAGAGGGGCAAGTGAAGTATTGTGTGCATATTCATCAAGAAAAACCATTCTTCAGTTATTCGTAAATCTCGGAACAAAGATGGTTGATTCCACAAACGACTCCACCTATTCCAATCATAACGAGGTAAAGTGATGGTAATTTCGTAAATCGGAGCGTCAAATTGTGCCGCTCGATTATACAATCCTGTTTTTTTGGCTTCTCCGATTTTAACATTCTCGTCAAACCACGGCAAGTAATCCTCTTTTGCCAACTCTACTATGTTTGAACGATTATACTCATGGTGAATGAGATGTTTCCGAATTGGTCGAAGTGGTTTCTTTGCGTCCACTTTCATAAATTCGTCTTGCATTTGCTTCTGTAAAGGAGCAACCCAAGCAATATTTCTCAATCGGGCTTTCAAAGTATCTCTAATCTCTTCGCCCCACTTATCGGTAAACCACCAATTCAAGATTCCTTTGTTGTGAAAAAGCCATTCATTCGTCACGCTTCATCCCTCCATAATCCAAACCATTTGTCGAGGTCTTCAGGTGTGAGAGTAATCATCATCCGATAATAGGTTCCATCCTCCAACCCTTGATAATGAATTTTTTCCTTGTCTATGTCCTTGAATAATTCTTTTGCTGTTTTTTCTAATTGCACTGTTCCTCTTGGAGTGATGTCCTCATAGGAATCGTTTCGTGGGTCGTGGTAAAAAACATGGAAAGGGAACACATAGGATTGCATCATTTGTCTACCATGAATCCATTTAGGTCTTTGCTTATCAGGCCGCCATCTTTTAGGGATTATACTCCCTCCAATTTCTTCCGTCTGAGATGGGATTTGCCCCCTCTTCAAGAGTTGCTCAATCATAGGTTCAAGTAAAATGCGTGTTTCATATCCCTTTTCATCATAGTGGTTAAACTCTTGCTCCCAAAGGATTTCTCTTGCAGCACTCAGAGTTTTGCTCTTTACATAGTGAGGATTTAACAGTTTCATCCACTGTGGATAATCCAAAGCAGCCTCCCAATTCAACAAGCCTAAACTTATACTCATTGTTCCACCTCTCTCTTGAATAACAAGTAACCACCCACACTTCCAAGCCCTACTACTCCGACTGTGACCATCGCTTTTCGCACTTTATCAGCGAAAAACTCCTCATCTGCGGGTTCAGGGTGATTGTAGGCTACTAACGCTCCCAATGCAAGTATACCTAAAAGAATAGGTGTCGAGGCTCTCTTACCACCTAATGCTCTATCCATCAGATAAAATCCTGCACCTCCACTCACAGTATCTCCTATCATGTTGAGAATGGAATCGCCACGATATTTTTTCCAACCCCAACTCTGCCAATCCGCAATCCCAATAGTATTTTCCCACACTTCAAACAAAGTGTGTAAAAGAATATACTGCCAAAAATTAACTACTCCCCAACTACCAATGACGGCTCC
>MDSZ01181523.1_pt1 | contig 19819 bp, 25 predicted proteins | sample 811201 | NCBI WGS metagenome assembly MDSZ01 (sample SAMN05326647, study PRJNA326480) | marine metagenome | isolation source: seawater | place: Indian Ocean: North | collected 2010 | reverse complement strand
TATAGGTAAAAAAGTTATGGAAGCTTTAAAAGAGTTGGATAAAATTGCTTATATAAGATTTGCTTCTGTTTATACTAATTTTAAAGAAGTTGGTGAATTTGGCGAATACATTGACGAATTAGACGGTAAGCCAAAAAAAGTTTAGTTTAAGAAATTATATTTCTCTAAGTATTTAAAATGAAACTTTCTAAAAGAACTTTAGACGAAAATTACATGAAAATAGCTTTTGATAAAGCTTTCGAGCATCTTGGTTCTACAAAAAATAATCCATCAGTTGGATGTGTTGTAGTAAAAAATAACTCAGTAATATCTTCAGGTAAAACTTCTTTAAACGGAAGACCACATGCTGAATTTAACGCACTGAATAAAAAAATTAATTTTAAAGGTGCTAAACTATATGTAACTCTTGAGCCATGCATTCATTACGGTCAGACACCTCCATGTATTAATATAATTAAAAAAAAAGGGATTAAAGAAGTTAATTATTCGATTTTTGATCCTGATAAAAGAACATTTAAAAAAGCTAAATTTCTACTCAACAAATCTAAAATTAAAGTGAAGATAGGTTTAATGAAAAAAGAGTCATTAAATTTTTATAAAAGTTACTTTTTGTCAAAAGATAAATATTCTTTACCATATACAGATATTAAAATAGCTTTATCAAAAGATTATTATTCTGTTAACAAAAAAGGAAAATGGATTACCAACAAAGTCTCTAGAATAAAAGGGCATTTTTTGAGATCAAAATATGATTGTATACTAAGCACTTATAAAAGCGTTAATGATGATGACTCTTTACTAAATTGTAGAATAACAGGCTTGGAACATCTTAGTCCAAGTCGTGTTATAATTGATAAAGACCTTAAATTGAATAAAAATTTAAAAATTTTCACCACAAGCAATAAAATTCAAACGTTTATAATTACTAATAATAAAGATAAAAAAAAAGAAAATTTTCTTAAATCTAAAAAAATCAAAATTATTAGACTAAAATTAAAAAAAAATACTATTTCATATAAAGATATACTTATGGAATTAAAAAAAAGAGGTTTTTCAAGAATATTATGTGAGTCAGGCGCGTATACGGCCACAAACCTTTTAAAAAACAATTTAGTAAATAACATATACGTTTTTATGTCGCAAAAAAAGTTAGGTAATAATGGAAAAAATTCTTTTAAGAGCCAAATAAGTCATTTAAAAATAAATAAAAAAAACGAACTTAAAGTAAATCTTTTTGGAGACAATTTATTTAGATTGAGAATAAAATAATGTTTAATGGAATTGTATATAATCAAGGTATTATAAAAAGTTTAAGAAAAAGTCCTAAATACATCAAAGGCAGTTTAGTTATTGAAGTATCTTCAAATATTAAATTTAAAAAACAGGACATTGGCGAGTCTGTTTGTTGTGATGGTGTTTGTTTAACTTTAATAAGAATTAAAAAAAATTCATTTCTTTTTTACCTCTCAAAAGAAACATTAAAAAGATCTAACTTTAAAAATATTAAGATAGGTAAATCAATTAATATTGAGAAAGCACTATTGTTTGGTAAAAAAATTTCAGGTCATTATATTCAAGGTCACGTAGATACAACCTCATTAATTAAAAGCATAAAAATTATAGATAAGTCTTGGATTGTAAAATTTTCTTTAAACAAAAAATTTCAAAAATTTATTGTTGAAAAAGGTTCAATCTCAATTAATGGTGTATCATTAACTGTTTCAAAACTAAGCTATCAAAGTTTTGAAGTAACAATAATTCCTCATACTTTAAAATTAACTAATCTTGTTAAATTAAAAGTAAAAGATATTGTAAATGTAGAATTTGATATGATTGGAAAATATTTAAATAAAATTTATAATTGAAATGAAACAAAAAGCCTCGACAATTCAATCTATAATAAATCAAGCAAAAAAAGGTAAAATGTTTATATTAGTTGATAATAAAGATAGAGAGAACGAGGGTGATTTAGTTGTCCCAGCTTCAAAGATTAATGCAAAAAAAATTAACTTTATGGCTAAACACGGAAGAGGTCTAATATGTTTAGCACTCACACAAGAAAAAGTTAAAAAATTAAAACTACCTTTGATGTCTTATGTAAATAAATCAAGAACTCAAACTGCATTTACTGTTTCTATTGAAGCTAAAAAAGGAATTTCAACGGGTATATCTGCTTATGATAGGGCTAAGACGATCAAAGTGGCAATAAATAATAATTCTTCTAGCAAGGATATAGTTTCTCCTGGTCATGTTTTTCCACTTGTTTCAAAAAATGGAGGAGTTTTAGTCAGAGCAGGACACACAGAGGCATCTGTGGACATATCAAAGTTAGCAAAATTAAATCCCAGCTCTGTTATTTGTGAAGTGATGAATGAGGATGGAACAATGGCTCGCTATAAAGATCTAGTACCTTTCAGTAAAAAACATAATTTAAAAATTGCAAAGATAGAAGATCTTATTTCTTTTCGTCTAAAAAATGAAAAATTTGTTAAGATGATAGCTAATAAAAAAATTAGTATAAAAAAATTTGGAACCTTTTATCTTAAAACATTTAAAAATAAATTGGATGGATTAGAGCACCAAGTTATAACAAACCTTAATTTTTCTCAATCAAAAACCCCAAGAGTAAGAGTAATATCTACAAATTTTATAAACACTGTATTAAATTTTAAAAAAAATATAATAAAGTCTTCTTTGAAATATTTAATAAAATATAATAATTTTGCTCTTGTTCTTATTGGCGGTTCTAATCAAAACAAAATGTTACCTGAAAATAATACGGTTTTAAGATATTACGGTGTAGGTGCACAAATATTGAAAGAGCTTAAAATAAAAAATATGATATTAGTTTCGCGATCAAAAAAACGTATAATCGCATTAAAGGGTTATGGCATTAATATAAAAAAACAGGAAATAATTAATAAATGAAAAAAAGAATTTGTATTGTTCAGTCAGTTTATAATGAAGATATCACAAAAAAATTATTAAGCGGGGCAGTTAAAGAATTAAAATCGAATAAAATAAAAATAATTAAAATTGTAAAAGTTCCCGGGTCGTTTGAAATTCCTCAAGTAATATCTAAACTGATAAACAAATATGATGGTTTTATTGCTATTGGTTGTGTTATTAAAGGCAAAACAGCAAATTTTGATTTAATTTGTAGTGCAATAACCCATGGAATTATGAATTTAGCTATTATCAATAAAAAACCAATAACTAATGCTTTGATTACCTCTTATAATAAAAAACAAGCTTTTAAAAGAATAAGTAATGGAAAAGAGGCCGCAAAAGCACTTCTAAAAATTTTAAAAAAATTTTAATGGAAAATCCTGCCCCTAACCATAATCCAAGGATCATTGTTATACAAAAACTTTATTCATATTTTGTTAATAAAGAAACTTTATTAAAATACCCAAAACACAGATATAAGAAATTTATTAAAGATACAGTTTTAGGAACTATAGAAAGAGAAGAATTTATTCTAGAAAAGTTACAAAATATATTAAAGAAAGAATTTAATATCTCTAGAACAGATTTAATATTAAAAATAATGATTATGTCGGCTTCCTTTGAGCTCATTTTTGTCCACAAAACTCCAGTCAAAGTAATTGTAAGTGAATACGTAAAAATATCCGATTTTTTTTTAGAAACTGCACATAAGAGGTATTTAAACGCTATTTTAGATAAAGTATCGAAGAATGTAAGAAATTATGAAAATTAATTTCTTGCCTTTTATCTGTTTTTTTGGCAATTATCTGTTTTTTAATATCTATTAAGGAGAATTCATTTTGGATAGTTTAATATTTATTATTTTAGTTGGTATTCTTGCTGTTGTTTATAGTTATTTTTTAAGTAAACAGATTATTTCTTCTAGTCCTGGAAATTCTAAAATGCAGGAAATAGCAGAAGCAATTCAGATCGGAGCAAAAGCATATCTAAACAGACAATATAAAACAATTGCTATAGTAGGTTTAATTGTTTTAGTTATAATAAGTTATTTTTTTAGTTTATTAGTTGGTCTAGGCTATTTTATTGGAGCATTGTTATCAGGTGTAGCAGGCTATGTAGGAATGTTAATTTCTGTTGAGGCAAACGTTAGAACTGCCGAGGCATCTAGATCTAGTTTACAAAATGGTCTAACAATGGCATTTAAATCTGGTGCAATAACAGGTTTGTTAGTTGCTGGTTTAGCACTTTTATCAATTTCAGTTTACTATTGGATTTTATTATATTTCAACGTTGAAAGTAGAGAATTAATAAATGCATTGATCGCTTTAGGATTTGGTGCATCATTAATTTCTATATTTGCCAGACTTGGTGGAGGTATATTTACAAAAGGTGCTGATGTAGGTGCTGATTTAGTTGGAAAAGTTGAAGCCGGTATTCCAGAAGACGATCCAAGAAATCCTGCAGTAATTGCAGATAATGTTGGTGATAACGTCGGCGACTGTGCCGGAATGGCAGCAGATTTATTCGAAACTTACGCTGTAACGATTGTTGCAACTATGGTTTTAGCTTCAATTTTTTTTCAAAATAATATGGATTTAATGATTTATCCTTTAGCAATTGGAGGTGGATGCATAATTGCTTCGATTATAGGAACATTTTTTGTGAAGTTAGGAAAAAGTAAAAACATTATGGGAGCTTTATATAAAGGTTTTATTGTGACAGCAATTATATCGTTAGTTTTACTTTACCCAATAACTTCAAAAATAATTGGATTAGATGAACCGTTTAAAGTAGGGAGTAAAATATTTAATGGGTTAGACTTATATTATTGTGGTGTAATCGGTTTAATAGTTACCGGTCTTATTATTTGGGTTACAGAATATTATACAGGTACAAATTATAGACCAGTGAGAAGTGTTGCAAAATCATCAACCACAGGTCATGGTACAAATGTTATTCAAGGACTTGCTGTTTCTATGGAGGCAACAGCTTTACCCGCATTAATAATAGTAGCTGGTATTATTGTGACAAATGAATTAGCTGGTTTATTTGGTATTGCTATTGCAGTAACAGCAATGTTAGCTCTAACCGGTATGGTTGTTGCATTAGATGCCTATGGACCAGTAACAGATAATGCTGGAGGTATAGCCGAAATGTCTAAGTTACCAAAAAATGTAAGAAAAACTACAGACGCTTTAGATGCTGTTGGAAATACTACAAAAGCAGTAACAAAAGGTTATGCCATAGGTTCTGCTGGTCTTGGTGCTTTAGTTTTGTTCGCCGCATACACAGAAGACATAAAATTCTTTTCTAACGTTTCTGGTTCGCCCTTACAAGGCATCAATGTGAGTTTTGATTTATCTAATCCTTTTGTAGTAATTGGACTACTAGTTGGTGGAATGTTGCCATACTTATTTGGATCTATGGGCATGCAAGCTGTCGGTAGAGCAGGTGGTGCTGTTGTAATTGAAGTTCGAAGACAATTTAAAAAGATACCTGGTATAATGAAGGGTAAAAGAAAACCAGACTATGGAAGGTTAGTTGATTTATTGACAAAAGCCGCAATTAAAGAAATGATCGTACCATCACTTTTACCTGTTTTGTCTCCAATAATATTATATTTAGTTATTTATTCAATTGGTGGATTAGAAGCAGCACTATCATCTGTTGGAGCAATGCTTCTTGGTGTAATAGTAACTGGATTATTCGTTGCTATATCTATGACAGCTGGTGGTGGTGCTTGGGATAATGCAAAAAAGTACATTGAAGATGGTAATTATGGTGGTAAGGGATCAGAGTCACATAAAGCTGCTGTTACTGGAGATACCGTTGGGGACCCTTACAAAGATACTGCGGGACCAGCTGTAAATCCAATGATTAAAATTACAAATATAGTTGCGCTTTTACTATTGGCGGTAATTTCTCATTAATCATTTTGGAGCATTTGCTCTCATTTTTTGTCTTAAACTTTGTAAAAACGAAGTAACAAAGCTACCTTTTTTAATACTATTATCAGTTTCAACTTTACTAAACTTATAATCTTTCATATTTTCTTTGTTGTAAAAAATTTTTTCTTTAAGAATCCCATATTCATCAAAACTAATCACGAGAACATTATTATTTACTAATACATTTCTCCCTAAAGTGTATATTTTTCCTTTGGTTTTTGTTCTTTCTATATATATCCATGTATCTTCCTCGGTTAAGGAAGTCGAATGAGGTCTTCCTAGTCTATTTATCACATCATTTTTATTGCTTTCATTAATTTTGAGTAACTCCTGTCTATTTTCTAGATACATAATACCGTGACTATTTACTACTTTGTTTCTTTGGCAATTTGCTAAAAATAAAGATAAAAATACTATTAAAAATGATAAAAAAAGATGTTTACGTTTTATAAAAAGCATAACAATCAACTTTATAACAAATTAACTCAATTATCACGCAATAAATTGTTTTATGAAAAGATCAAACTATCAGATAATTTTGAGACTCGTATTTTATTGATTTTTTTTCATTTATCTATCATTCTTAAAATTGCTAAGAAATCAGATTTAAAGAAAAAATCTCAAGAAATTTTTGATAATATCTTTCAAAATATAGAATATCATATTAGAGAACTTGGTTATGGAGATGTTGCAGTTAATAAAAATATGAAAAATTTTAGTAAAATATTTTACGACATCTTATATAATATTGATCAAGACTCTTCTGAAGCAGAAATGACTAAAAATCTATTAAATAAATACTTTTTCACAAATACTAAACTTGATCAAGAAAAAGTGGTCAATTTATTGGAATATTTTAAAAAATTTAGAAATTTTTGTTTTGATTTGGATATCAATATCATGCTAAATGGTTCTATAGATTTTAATTATAGGTAAACAATGGCTGTACCAAAAAGAAAAACTTCAAAATCCAGACGAAATAAAAGAAGGTCACACCATAAAATTATTGGTGCAAATATTGTTGAAGATAAAAAATCAGGAGAGTACAGACTTTCACACCACGTTGATTTGAAAACTGGATTTTATAACGGAAAAAAAGTTTTAGATAATTAATTTTTTTTTAACTTAAATCCAAATGAATAAAAAAGTTAAAATTGCTATAGATATGATGGGAGGAGAAGACTCTCCCAAAAAAACTATTGAAGGTATCGAGTTATTTATCAAAAGAAATAAAAATGTTGACGATTATTTTTTTTATTTGTTTGGAGATGCAGATATAATTAATGAAAAGCTTAAAAAAAAATCTATTAAAAATTATGAGCTTATTGACACAAAAATATTAGTTTCAGATAGTTTACCAGCACTTTCTGCCATAAAAAAAGGTAAAGGTTCAAGCATGTGGAAATGCATAGAGTCCCAAAATTTGTTGAACACCGATGTTTCTCTTTCAGCAGGTAATACTGGAGTATTATTAGTTATGTCAAAAATGATACTTAAAACTTTAGAAGACGTCGATAAGCCTGCACTTGCTGGCTTGTGGCCAAATAATAAAGGTATGAATGTTGTTCTTGATCTTGGTGCAAACATTGAATGTAATGAAAAAAACTTAATTGATTTTTCCGAGATGGGTGCTGCTTTGTACCAGTCTTTATACCCAAATGATAAACCTAAGGTTGCTTTACTCAATATTGGTTCTGAAGAAATTAAAGGAACAGAACTTTTAAAATCTACATACTCAAAGCTTAAAATTTTAGACGAGATGGGTGATTTTAAATTTAATGGTTACATAGAGGGGAATCATATAACGAATGGAGAATGTAATGTAATAGTAACAGATGGATTTACTGGAAATATAGCTTTAAAAACTGCAGAAGGAACTGCAAATTTTTTAACTGAAAATTTAAAAAAAGCATTGTCTAGTAATATTTTTTCAAAAATTTCTTCTTTGATGTCATATTTTCCTTTAAAAAAATTTAAGAATAAACTTGATCCGAGAAAATATAATGGAGCAATCTTTTTAGGTTTAAAGGGTCCAGTCGTTAAAAGTCACGGATCAACAGATAGTTTGGGTTTTTCTTACTCTTTAGATGTTTGTTATAAAATTGCAAAAAGTCAAATGATAGATAAAATTAAATTTAATTTAGGTCATATTAAAAGCATCAATAATAATGAGAAATAATATTAATAAAAACGATATTTTACAAAAGATTAAAAAAATAAATGGTCTTCCAATCAGCTATTTAGACATGGTGTTCGAAAGTATTTTTGATATTATCAAAAAAGGTCTTATCAAAGATGGTATATTTAAAATATCAGGTTTTGGAACTTTTAAAGTTCTTTTTAAAAGACAGAGACTAGGTATAAATCCAAAAACGAGAATTAAATATCCAATAATCGAAAGAAAAGTCGTATCATTTTATCCATCTAAATTAATCAAAAAAAAACTTAATGGGAATGGATAAAGAAGTTTACAAGACAATCGGTGAGGTAGCTCAAGAATTAAGCATCTCAAATAAAAAAAATAATAAAATTAATACTCATACGTTAAGGTTTTGGGAGAAACATTTTAGACAAATTAAACCTAAAATTTTAAATGGTAATAGAAGATACTATTCTTCAAAGGACATTGAATATTTAAAGTTAATTTATACGTTATTAAAAAATAAAGGATTTACTATTAATGGTGCAAAAAAAGCACTTAATGATCCATCATTAAAACTTGACGACAGTTTATTTTCTGGTGTAAATAAGAAAAATTTAAAAAACTCTTTAAAAACTAAGTTGAATAGAATTAAGGGTATTGTTAACAAAATAAAAATGAATAAATAATGGCAAAAAAATCTTCGATAAAGGTAAGGTTAGTACCTGAAAATAAAGTGGACAGCCCTTTTTATTATTATGTAAAGAAACCGACAAAAGGTGAAAAGGCAAAAGTAAAATTAAAATTAAAAAAATATAATCCAGAAACCAGAAAACACGAATTTTTTGTAGAAAAAAAACTCCCACCTCACAGTAAATAAAATTATTTTTTTTTGAATTTTCTGTACTCGAAATCAATATAAGCTTTAATCATATTTGACCAGATTTTATTAGTAAGCCTTGTGTCAATTTTTTTTGCTAATGATTTTTTCCTAATATTTTTTAATATTACCTTTATTCTTGTTCTATCAACAATTTGATTTTTATTAGTTTTATTTGCCAAAATTTTTTGCACTAATTGAGTTCTTTGTTTAATAATATTTAGAAGTTTATTATCTAAAAAATCTAGCTTTTTTCTGATTTTTTTAATTCCTTTATTTTTATTCAGCGACATAAATGTAATTAATTTAATAAATAATTATTATATAACATAAAGATGGATATCGTTTTAAGAAAAGAATATTTAAGGTTTATTAATTTTTGGCTTATAAGTCTACTAATTTTTATAGCGATAATTGTAATTGTGGGTGGTTTGACTAGGCTGACTGACTCCGGATTGTCAATTACAACCTGGGATGTTGTATCTGGTATTTTACCACCTTTAAATAACAATGAATGGGAAAAAGCTTTTAATCTTTATAAAGAGATACCACAATTTTATCTTTTAAATCAAAGCATGACAATGACCGAGTTTAAAGTAATTTATTACTGGGAGTATATTCATAGAGTACTAGGAAGAATACTTGGATTATTATTTTTAATACCTTTTATATTTATATATTTTAATAAAATTTTAAATAATAAATATACATGGAACTTTTTTGTTTTGTTTTTGTTAATTTTACTTCAGGGAACGGTAGGTTGGTACATGGTAAAAAGTGGTTTAGTTGATAATACTACTGTTAGTCATTATAGATTAGCTATACATTTAAATCTTGCTTTAATATTATTTTCAGCAATATTTTGGTATTTTTTAAATATAAAGAATAAAGAAAATAAAATTTTTTTTGATTTTAAAAACAAATTTATTTTACCAAAAATATTTATTTTCTTAATATTTTTGCAAATTACTTTTGGAGCATTTACATCAGGGTTAGATGCAGGAAAGATATATCAAACTTGGCCATTGATGAATAATTATTTTTTCCCCGATGATTTATCAATAAAAGATATTATTTTTCCACAAATATTTAATGAACCATCTTTCGTACAATTTCTTCATAGAAAACTTGCCTACATTATTTTTTTCTATGTTCTTTTAATATCTTTTTTAACTTTCTACAAAAAAGATAAAGATATGTATAATTCAATTTATTTTCTATTAACTATGATCTTCATTCAAATAATTCTTGGAATTTTTACACTTTTAAGTGGCGCACATATTTTAATTGCTTCTTTACATCAAATTTCAACAATACTATTACTAATTTCTTCAATATACTTTTATTATAAGTCTTTAAAAACATAGTTTTTATTGACAACATAATTAATAACTAGTAATTATCGCCAGGTTCAAATGACACCGTTTATTAAAAAAAAAGATATTAAAAATAATTGGTATTTAGTTAATGCCACAGATATTGTTGTTGGAAGGCTTGCAGCATTTATTTCTAATGTATTGAGGGGTAAAAATAAAGCTACGTATAATCCCAATCAAGACAATGGAGACTTTGTAATAGTTACAAACATAGATAAAATTAAATTTACTGGGAAAAAATTTGAAAATAAAAAATATTACAAACATACAGGTTATCCTGGCGGTATTAAAGATACATCTCCAAAAAATTTAAAAGGAAAAAATAAATCTCAAGATATTTTAAAATTAGCAGTTAAAAGAATGTTACCAGGTGGCCCATTAGCGAAAAAGCAGTTAGGTAAACTCAAAATCTATTACGGTAATAACCATCCTCATTCTACGCAAAACCCTGTTGAAATTAAATTCTCTCAGATGAACAAAAAAAATTACATTAAAATATAATGGAAACAACAAATATTAACAAAAGTTTATCTAATAAAATAAAACTAGATTTTAAAGATAGTAACTACGCTACTGGTAGAAGAAAAAGATCAATAGCAAGAGTATGGTTAAAAAAAGGTTCAGGCAAAATCTTTGTTAATGGAAAAGATATGAATGAATATTTTAAAAGACCTGTTCATCAACTAATTGTGGTCATGCCTTTACAAGAAACAAATGCAATAAACAAATTTGATGTAAAATGTCACGTTAAAGGTGGAGGTTTGTCTGGACAAGCAGGTGCAATTATACATGGTATTTCAAGAGCCCTTGTTAAATCTGATTCAAACTTTAAAAAAACTTTAAAAAAAAATAAATTTACAACAAGAGATTCGAGAAAAGTTGAAAGAAAAAAATACGGACACAAAAAAGCTCGTAGAAGTTTTCAATTCTCTAAGAGATAAATCATTCATTACTATTAAATTTAAAAGTGATATAAACAAATTATGTCAGTACAAAAGATTAATATAGCTATAGTAGGTGCCACTGGATATGTTGGTTTAGATTTGATTAAATTCTTATCAAAACATCCTATGGTTAAAATTAAATATTTATGTGCACAAAAAAAAATTGGAAAAAAAATTCAATTTTTCAATAAAAATTTACCTAAGAAATTGCCTGTAATTTCTAATTTGAAATCAGTTAATTGGCACAATGTTGATATTCTTTTTTGCGCTTTACCAAATGGTGAAGCTCAACTCTTAGCAAAAAAATTAATTAATTATAATTTAAATATTATTGATTTATCCGCAGACTTTAGATTAAAAAATATTTTAGAATATAAAAAATTTTATGGAAAAAATCACCAAGCAAAAAACTTAATAAATAAATCAATTTATTCAGTGAGTGAGTTTGCCAGAAATAAACTTAAAAATTACAAAATTATTGCATGTGCAGGTTGTTATCCAACATCTATACAATTACCTTTATTACCTCTAATTAAAAAAAACCTCATTAATAAAAAAACTATAATAATAGACTCAAAGTCTGGTTATTCTGGTGCTGGGAAAAATTTAAAGAAGAAATTTAAACATAAAAATATTTTTTCATCTATTCATGCATATGGTGTCTATAAACATAGACATACTAGTGAAATTGATCAAGAAATTAAAAAGATTACAAAATCACAAATAAAATATATTTTTGTTCCCCATTTAATTCCAACTTTTAGAGGAATGTTGTCTTCAATTTATTTAGATCTTAGTCCAGGCGTTACAATAAACAAAATCTTTAATGAATTAAAAAATTTTCATAAAAATAATTTTTTTGTTAAAATAAAACCATTAAACAAAAATATCGGAACGGAAAATGTTTTAAATACTAATTTTTGTGAGATATCAGTTTGTAAATTAAAAAATAAAAGAAAAATTTTAATTTTATCCTCAATTGATAATCTAGTTAAAGGAGCAGCTGGTCAAGCAATACAAAATATGAATATCCTTAAAGGATTTAATGAAAATCTTGGATTAAAATGAAGTTTTTAATATTTTTATTTTTATTTTTAATTAGTTGTTCGAGCTTAATTGGAGAAAAAACTCAAAAAATTTATATTTGTGGTGATCGTGAATGTGCAAATAGAAAAGAAATAAATGATTACTTTAAAAATAATATATCTATAGAAGTTTATACATTAACAAACGACTCCAAAAAAGATTATGACTTAGTTGAATTAAATATGACTAAAGAAGATAAGAATAAAATCGTATCAACTGCAGTTAAAAGAAAAAAATTAAAAGAAACCTTAAAAAAAAGAGCTAAAATTGAAAAAGTTAAAGTCAATAAGGGCGAAAATATTAAAAGAGTAAAAAAAAGAATTAAAAAATCTAAAGTTACTCTTGTAAGAATTTGTAAAAATATTCAAGAATGTGATATAGATGAAGTTGCAAAAAAAATATTCCAAGCTGGAAAAGTTAAAAAATTTCCTGATTTGACAATTAAATGATAAAAAAAAATAATTTTAATATAGCAATAGTTGGTTTAGGAAATATAGGATTAAGTCTTTTTAAACACCTAAACCAAAATAAAAAATCTATAATTGAAAAAAATAACATTAATTTTGAAGTTAAATATGTGTCTGCAAAAAATAAAAATAAAAAAAGAAAGATATCTATTCCAAAGAGTAAATGGTTAAGCCATTATTTACAAGCCTCAACTTTAAAAGATATCGATATAGTGGTGGAGTTAATCGGAGGCTCAGAAGGACCCGCAAAAAAATTAGTTTTTAATTCAATTAAAAATAAAAAACATGTAGTTACAGCTAATAAATCTTTGATTTCGAAATATGGAGATCAATTAGCAGTTCTAGCAGAAAAAAACAAAGTCAATATTGAATATGAGGCTGCAGTTGCTGGAGGTATTCCCATTATAAGAACTTTAAAAGAGGGTTTGATTGCCAACAAAACAAAAAAAATTTACGGAATTTTAAATGGAACATCAAATTATATTTTATCTAGAATGGATAAATTGAGTATGAATTTTCAAGAAGTTCTAAATGATGCTAAAAAGTTAGGATATGCTGAATCTAATCCTAAATCTGACTTAAATGGCGAAGACGTTAAGTCTAAAATTCAAATACTTTCTGCATTAGCATTTGATTGTTTTATAAATAAAACTAAAATTAATGTGGAGGGGATTAATTTTATAGATAATAATGATATTAAAAATGCAAATATTTTAGGATACAAGATAAAGCATTTAGGTTTAAGCGAAATATCAAATGGAACTTTAATTCAAAGAGTACATCCGTGTTTAGTCAATAAAGAGTCGCGTTTAAGTAATGTCAATGGTGTTTTAAACGCAGTTATCATTGAAGGCGACCCAGTTGGTAAATCCATTTTGCAAGGAGAGGGAGCAGGACCCGGTCCTACTACTTCAGCATTAGTATCTGATATTTGTTCTGTACTTAGAGGAAATGTAAAATACCCTTTCTCAACATCTTGTAATAAAAGAAAAAATATTCAATCTACAGATTTATCTAATAAAATCTTTTCATCATATATAAGACTTGATGTGAAAGATAAAAAAGGTGTTCTTTCTGAGATTACTAAAATAATGTCTAAAAATAAAATTTCTGTCAAAAGACTAATTCAAAGCCCCTTCAAACAAAAAAAATATGCATCAATTATTATGATCTCACATAAATCTAAAGACAAAAATTTAAAAAAATGTATAAATGTTTTATCAAAAAAAAATTTCATTATTAAAAAACCTAAGTTTATAAGAATAGAAGAGATATAAATTTGATTAATCCTAATTTACTTAACAGCTTCATTAAAGTTTGTGAAAGAGCTGCTTATGGTGCTTCAAAATATAAAGGAATGAATGATAAAATTGCTGCTGATAAAGCTGCTGTAGATGAAATGCGTTCCGAGTTAAACAAAATTGATATGAGAGGCAAGGTTGTTATTGGCGAAGGTGAAATGGACGAGGCCCCTATGCTTTATATAGGTGAAGAAATAGGAACGGGTAAAGGAGAAGACTTGGAAATTGCTGTTGATCCTTTAGAAGGCACAAATTTTGCAGCAAAAAATTTACCAAATGCTATAGCGGTAATGGCTGTTGCGAAAAAGGGTTGTTTACTATCAGCACCAGATACATATATGGAAAAAATTGCAATTGGTGCTGGTTACCCAAAAAATATTATTGATTTAGATAACACTGTTGAAAAAAATATTAAATTAATAGCTGAAGCAAAAGATTTAAAACCTGAAAACCTTACTGCTTGTTTATTAAAAAGAAGTAGACATGATAAAATTATATCAACTTTAGTGTCATTAAATGTTAAAATTAAATTTATCGATGATGGGGATGTAACCGGCGTTATTTCTGTTGTTGATCCTAATTCACCTATTGATGTTTATTTAGGTACGGGAGGTGCCCCAGAAGGTGTGCTTGCTGCTGCTGCTTTGCACTGTCTTGGTGGTCAAATGCAATCAAGGCTAGTAATAAAAAGTGATGAAGAAATTAAAAGAGCAAAAAAATTGGGAATTTCTAATTTTGAAAAAAAATATACTATAGACGACATGATTAAAGGCGATGTAATATTTTGTGCAACAGGTGTAACAGATGGTGATATATTAAATGGAATTATTGACAAAGGTGATTATTTCGAAGCAAACTCATTTGTACTTCATAAAAATCAAAAAATTGCAAAAAAAATTAAGAATAAATTAAAGAAATGATATTAAATTCAGTTTTAGGTAAGGATTGGATATCAAAAACGTATAGCGAAGACGTAGTTAATTCTTTAAAAAACAATCTTAACATAAGTGAAATATTATCAAGATTAATAGCAATTAGAAAAATTAATATTGATGAAGTAAATTTATATTTAAATCCAAAACTTAAAGATACTTTACCAAATCCGTTTGTATTAAAAGATATGGACAAAAGCGTTGAACGTTGTTTGAATGCAATTATTAAAAAAGAAAAAATCGGTATATTTGGTGACTATGATGTAGATGGAGCTACTTCTACCGCAGTTCTCGGCAATTATTTAAAAAGTATTGGTCATGAAATAACAGTTTACATCCCTGACAGAAAAACCGAAGGTTACGGTCCAACTAAAAATGGATTTGATAAACTTATAAAACAAGGTGCGAAACTAATATTTACAGTTGATTGTGGAACTATGTCGTTCGAGATAATTAACGCTTATCAAAAAAAAAATTTGGATATTATTATACTTGATCATCACCAATCAGAGTTAAAACTCCCAAATGCTTATTCAATTGTTAATCCAAACCGATTTGATGATGTATCAAATCTTAAATACCTTTGTGCTGCAGGTGTATGTTTTATGTTTCTTATAGGTTTAAATGCAAAACTTAGAAAATTAAAATGGTTTGAAAAGAATAAAGTCAAAGAACCTAACTTAATAAATTCCTTAGATTTGGTTTCTTTAGGAACTGTGTGTGACGTAGTCCCTTTAATAGGTCTTAATCGGACAATTGTAAGTCAAGGTTTGAAAGTAATAAATAAAATATCTAATCCTGGAATTAAGATTCTAAAAAATATTTGTGGGGTAGAAAGTAATTTAACCACATATCACTTAGGTTACGTGTTAGGACCCAGAATCAATGCCGGAGGTAGAGTTGGAAAATGCTCACATGGCGCAAATTTGTTATTAAGTAAAAATCCAAAAGAAGTTTTTAAAATAGCATCAGAATTAGAAATTTATAATAACGAAAGAAAAATCTTAGAAAAAAGTATGTTAGATAAAATAGAAAAAAAAATTACATTTGATCAAGATGATCCCGTTATTGTTTTATCAGGTCATAATTTTCACGGAGGTATAATTGGAATAGTTGCATCAAGATTAAAGGAAAAATTTAATAAACCAACAATTATAATATCCGTTTCTAACAAAATTGGCAAAGCTTCAGCAAGATCTATATTAGGTTTTGATATTGGAACATTTATAATTAATGCAGTTCACCAAAAAATTTTATTACAAGGTGGTGGTCATAAAATGGCTGGTGGATTTAGTATTAAGGAGGAAAATATTAATAAATTTAAAGAATTGATTAATAGAAGTTTTCTTAAAGTCAGAAAAAGTTTAAAAAAAAACAATCAGATTTTTTTTGACTCGATAATATCTCCTTCAGCAGTCAATGATAATTTTTTTAATGAAATAAATTTTTTATCACCTTTTGGTTCAGGAAACCCTGAGCCTAAGTTTGTGGTTCAAAATTTAGAGGTATTAAAATCAACAATTGTTGGTGAAAATCATATTAAATCTTTATTGGTTGGACAGGATGGCTCAGTTGTAAAAAGTGTCACATTTAACGCAGTTAAAACAGAATTAGAAACTTATTTATTAGCTAAAAATCGAAAAAAAATTAATATTTTTGGTAAATTATCTCTTAATGAATGGAAGGGTAAAAAAAATGTAGAGTTTATTATCGACGATATTTCTGTTAATAAGACAAAATATAATGAGGTCCCATCGTCTAACGGTTAGGACAGATGGTTTTCAATCATCTAATCGGGGTTCGATTCCCCGTGGGACCGCCAGAATTTTCAAAACTTGTAACAAAACTTACAACAACGCTTAACGTTAAAAAAATTACTACAGCATTATTAGTGGTGAAAAAACTACCAGTAGATTTTAAGGGAAATATTTCCATCAGAAAAACATAAAAGAAAGGTGAAAAAATATATTGGTACTTTAAATTTATTAAAATTTTATAGGCTTTGAAAAGAACTATCATTATTAAAGATATAAAAAATAAAAATCCTATTAAACCAAGATCTGTCAATATTTCCAAATAATAATTGTGAGGATGCATATTACATGTTGTTCTTTCTCGATTAGTAATTTTTCTTTTAGGACAGTTAAATCTAAAAGATTTAATTCCACCACCAATAAACTTATTTAATTTGAAAGTAGATATTCCTGCATCAAATTCATAAATATAACTTGGTTTTTTATTATGTGGAATATCAGATCCAATACCGATTAATCTATAACTATAGAATGAGATAATTTTCTCTGATTGATTATAAAAAGTCGTATAATATTGTTTTAACCTATTATTTGAATTAATTGTAATTAAAGAAATTACAAACATAAAAATTAATATTTGAATTAAATATTTCTTTAAAGTTTTGTTTGTAATCATAATTAAAAAAACACTTAGCATAAATAATATTAGTGGCATTCTATTACCTGAAAAAATAATAGATATTAGAGTTAAAAAAAATATTAATGAGAGAATATATATTTTCAACGATGTTTTCTTAATTGTTGAATAAAGTATTAATGTAAAAAATATAAATAATGAAAACCTTTGAATAAAACCACCAGCAATTGCTTCATCAAAAAAAGGACCAGTATTTTTGTGTGTATATGGACTGCTAAAACCAAATAAATCTTTTCCAGCAAAAAATTGTAATATCACATCAAATATAACAAAGGCTGCAGTTGATGAAAATAAATAGAATATAATTTTAAAATCTAATAATTTATTTACTAAAAGCAGTCTTATTGACAAATATAAAAATAAATATCTTAAAAAAAGAAGACTTTTATTTAAAATATAAAAATCCTTTTTTCCATTTTGTTGAAATTCATAGATTTCAATCGTATTATAAATACTTGTGAATACAATATAGCCAAAAAACAATATTACTAAATTATCAATACCTGATAGTTTAAACCTTTTTCCGCCAAAAAATAAAATTACTCCGTAAATTATAATTAAAAGGATATTTATATTGACACTAAAACTACCAAATATATAACTTATTGGTATAATACCTATTAAAATTGATAAAATTTTTTTTTTAGACACATATCTTAAATAAATCAAAGTGATTTAGTTTTCAAATAAATTTTGAAGTTGAAACAGATTTCATTTTATGTCTACAATATATATAATTAAATTTACTATTTAACTTTCAGGATAAAACAAATGTATAAAATCGGGGTTATTGAAAGAATTCATGCTAAAGGATTAGAATTATTAGATAAAAATAAAAAATTTAATTATGAAATAATTGAGGATACTTCAGAGGAAAATCTAAAAAAAGAATTACCAAAATTTGATGGGTTAACTTTAAGAGTTGCTAAACTCGGTCATGAAATATTAAAAGAATGCAAAAAATTAAAAGTTATTTCTAGACATGGTGTAGGATATGACAACGTAGATGTTAAATACCTTAAAGACAATAATATAAAACTTTTAATTACCGCTACAGCAAATGCAGTCTCTGTTGCAGAACATGTCATGTATATGATTTTATCTTTATCTAAAGGTATTGTGCAATACGATACCATGGTAAGAACCGGTCAATTTAGAAATGACTCAAATAAATTGATTACCTTTGAACTTTTAAATAAAGAGATTTTAATAATGGGTTTTGGTCGTATCGGAAAAATATTAATTAAAAGATGTCTTGGTTTTGATATGAAAGTTAAAGTATATGATCCCTTTGTAGAGAAACATATTATAGAAGAATGGGGAGGGTATAAAGTTGAAGATCTTAATCAAAGTTTAAAAACAGCAGACTATATATCTATACATATGCCGTTAAACGAAAAAACGAAAAATTTGATAAACCTAGATAAACTAAAAATAATGAAAAAAAATGTTATAATTATTAATACGGCTAGAGGCGGTATAATTAATGAGAATGATCTAAATAGTGCAGTTAAAAATAATATTATTTTTGGAGCAGGACTTGATGTTTTTGAAAAAGAACCAATACAACTTGATAACCCTTTGATTAAAAATAAAAAAATTTTATTAAGTCCACATTCTGCAACTTTTACACAAGAATGCACTGCTAGAATGGGTATTCAAACTGTACAAAATCTTATAGATTTTTTTGAAAATAAATTGCAAAAAAATATGTTAGTAAAATATGATTAATTTAAAAAAAATTGGTTTACTAGAAATTTTAGTTTTTTTTTCAGCGATTTATGTAGTTTCAACTTTGATTTGGACGGCATCCACAAGATCTAGTGTGGAGGAAAAAGCAAATATAATAAAATTAAACCATAAGATGGTAGTTGAATTTATTAATAACGAAATAAACAAATGTGATAAGGGTGATGATCAATTAAAAACTACATGGGGGGATAAGTGTATTGAAGCTTGGTCTTCTGAAAAAATAATTAGATATATTAATAAAAACATTAAGCTTAAAAACCTTAATTCAATTAGTTCTGATTTAGTTAAAAGTGCTCAAGATCCAAGATTACAAGCAGAGGGAAAAGCTGGTCAGTCGACAGAGATAGGAGTAATATTTATTACCTCAAATGATTTTAATTCAGAACCTGGGTCTGAATGGATAATAGGCACATGTGTTAAATCGCCTTGTGTAGCAGCTGGAAATAACGAACTTACCTCTGTATATAGATAAATTTATAATTGAAATTTATTAAGTTTATATATAAAAACAGTTTTTTAACGGGCCGTTAGCTCAGCTGGTAGAGCACTTCCCTTTTAAGGAAGGTGTCGTTGGTTCGAATCCAACACGGCTC
>MDSZ01021897.1_pt1 | contig 19825 bp, 17 predicted proteins | sample 811201 | NCBI WGS metagenome assembly MDSZ01 (sample SAMN05326647, study PRJNA326480) | marine metagenome | isolation source: seawater | place: Indian Ocean: North | collected 2010 | reverse complement strand
ATATCGGCCTCTCCAGCTGTGAACCCAGACAATACTTGTGCGATTTGCATAACTTGTTCCTGATAAATTATTACTCCATAAGTAGGTTCCAAAATTTCTTTTAATTTTGGATGCAGATAATCAGGTTCTTTTCTTCCATGTTTACAATCATTATAAATAGGTATGTTACTCATTGGACCAGGTCTATAAAGTGCAACTAAAGCAATTATGTCTTCTAATCTATTAGGCTTCATATTAATCAGTGCATCTTTCATGCCAGAACTCTCAAGTTGAAAAAGGCCTACAGTTTTGCCTTCAGATAATAACTCATAAACTGAGCGATCTTCGTAATTAATTTTTTCGATATCAAAATTTTTATTTATTTTTTCTTGTATCAGTTTTTGTGTTTTATTAATTACTGTTAAAGTTTTTAAACCTAAAAAATCAAATTTAACTAAACCCGCATTTTCTGCTGAATACATGTCAAATTGGGTTGACGGTAATAACAAATCTGATGCCTGATCTTTATACAAAGGTACAATTGAACTTAATTTTTTATCAGCAATCACAACTCCTGCTGCATGTGTAGCAAAGTTTCTATTTAAACCTTCTAATTTCAGAGATAAATCAATTAGTTTCTTAACTCTGTCGTCTTCTTGTATTAATTTTTGTAACCGTGGTTCAGAATTTATACATTCTTGTAATGTCATTGGTCTTGATGGATCAAATGGTATCATCTTACAAATCGAGTCAACAAACCCATATGGAAGACCAATGACTCTGCCTACGTCTCTTATTACCATTCTTGCTTTAAGTTTACCAAAGGTTATGATATGGGCTACACTATCTTTGTACTTTGTATTAAGATAATTAAAAACTAAATCTCTTTTTTCCTCACAAAAATCAATATCAAAGTCAGGCATTGAAATTCTATCAGGATTTAAAAATCTTTCGAAGATTAAATTGAATTTAATTGGGTCTATATCTGTTATTGACAAACACCAGGCTACTAAAGATCCTGCTCCAGAGCCTCTGCCTGGTCCTACTGGGATATCATTTTTTTTAGACCATTTAATATAATCTGATACTATTAAAAAATAACTAGAATAATTCATTTGGTTTATAATTTTAATTTCATGTAATAATCTTTCTTTATATTTTTTATATATATCTTCCTTATTATTACCCTCATCTATTTTTATAAATTTTTTATTAAATTTTTCTTTAAGACCATCAATGGCTTGTGTTTCTAAAATTTTTTCAGAACTAGTATCCTTGCTAGACGATATTTCTGGTAGCAGCGGTTTTGAATAATTTGCCTTAAATGAACATTTATAAGGTAAATAATAGTTATTCAACAAAGCTTCGGGAAGATCAGCAAATAAATCTAGCATTTCTTTATCACTTTTAAGATTATGATTTTTTGACAATTTGGGTCTATCTTTGTCGTTAACATAGGTCTTATTTTTAATGCACAACAAAGCATCATGAGCTTCATACATATTATCGTTAATGTAGAAAACCTCATGAGTTGCAATTATTGGAATATTTAATTTGTTAGATAAATTTAAATTAAAGTGCTCAAATTGCTTTTCATTTTGATCATTATGTCTTTGAATTTCTATATAAAAATTATTTTCAAACTTTTTATTTAATAAACTATATAATTCATCTATTTCTTGAACTTTATTTTTTAAATATAAGTAACCTGATAAAGAATTAACTGAACCTGACAAAACAATAATACCTTGCGGATTATTTATTAAATCTTCTAACTCACAATAAGGTAATAAATTATCTTTGTTAGATAAATATGATTTTGATGAAAGTTGTAAAATAGTCTCGTAACCTAATTTATTTTTAGCAATTAATGGAATGTTTCCTATCTGGTTTTTAAATCTAAAATTTATCTGTGTTCCAATTATTGGCTGCGTTCCCACTTTTGATATTGTTTCTGAAAACTCAAGGGCACCGCAAAGGTTATTCGTATCAGATAATCCAATTGATCTAATTTTATTTTCTTTACAAATATTTTTTAAATCATCAATTTTAATTGCACCTTCACATATAGAGTATTGCGTATGAACTTTGATATGATTAAAATTTTGATTATTTTCTTGCATTAATAGATTTTAATTTACCATTAATTAGCTGCAATCTACAATCCGCTAAATTGGCAAAATATCTATTATGAGTTGCATAAATAATTATTCTTTTTTTAGATTTTAATTTAAATAGTAGTTTAAAGAATTCTTTTGCATTTTTATGATCTAAATTTCCTGATGGCTCATCTGCAATAATAATATCAGGTGAATTTATTAACGCCCGACCAATAGCGATTCGCTGATTTTCTCCACCAGACATTTGAGATGGAAAATGATTGGCTCTTTTCTGAAGTTTAAGATTTTTTAATATTTTTTCTGCTAATATTAAACTTTCATTTGAAGATTTACCATTAGCAATCCCAGCTAATGAAACATTTTCTAAAGCTGTAAAATCAGCTAATAAATTTTTTTCTTGGTAGATAATGCCAATCTTATTTGATCTTAGGTTATCATTAATATTGCCTTCATCAAAATTTATTTTATGATTACCAATAACTAATTTTCCATTTGACGGTCTATCTATAAGAGCGAGAATATTTAAAAGTGTAGACTTTCCTGACCCAGATGGTCCTACCAAAGAATAAATTTTTCCTGACTTAAATTTATAATTTAAATTTTTTAATACATTAACTTTTTTTTGATTGAAATAATTTTTACTTAAATTTTTAATTTCAATTAAATTATTCATACTTTAAAGATTTGATTGTGTCTAAATTTGAAGCTTTAATTGCGGGATAAATTGAAACTAAACAAGTTATTAAAATTGAAAATAAACTAATAATTAAAATTGAAAAAATGTTTATTTCAGACGGCATTTTGCTTAAAAAATAAATTTCTTCAGGAAATAAACTTACATTAAAAAGGTTACTTATCATTAATCTTATACTTTCAATATTTTTTGAAAAAATTATACCAATTATAATTCCACTAATTGTAGATAATGATCCTATTGAAAATCCTACTAAGAAAAAAATTTTTGTTATAGAATTTTTTTTAACACCAATTGACTTTAATATTGCAATATCTCTTGTCTTATTTTTAACTAATATTGTTAATCCTGAAATAATATTAAAGGCAGCTATTAAAATAATTAATGACAAAATTATGAACATAACGTTTCTCTCAACTTTTAATGCTGAAAAAAGTGATTTATTTAAATCTGCCCACGAGTTGATTAGATTTTCTTTAAAAACATTTTGAAATATTTTTTTTTTAAATTCAATTTGTTTTGGGTCTTTTAAAAAAACTTCTAAGTATCTGTTGTTTTCGTCTAAGTCAAAGAATTCCTCAAGATCATTTAAATTCAAAAATGCAATGTTTTGATTAAATTCATTTATCTCACTCTCAAATATGGACTCAACTATAAATGATTTTTGTTTAGGAAGATTGCCAGCTATAGACATTATACTACTTGGAGAAATTACACTTATTTTGTCACCAATGTCTGCATCTAAAATAAAGCTAAGTTCCTTTCCGATAGAAATATGATTATAGGATATTATTTTTTTTCCATAAAATTTGTCATTTTTAATTACTTTCAATTTTTTAAAATCATCTCTTAAATATCCTCTTAGAATAATTCCTTTTGTATATGAGTTGTGAATAATAACAGCCTCACCACTATTACTTAAAAAAAAATCTTCTGAAATTTCTCTAATTTTATTATTTTTTAAATTATTTATTTCAATTGAATTTTGATATGAAAATACTTTTAAATGAGGATTAAAACCATTAATCTTATTGATTAGTTCAGTTCTAAAGCCATTCATAACAGACATAACAACTATTAAAACTGCTACACCTAGTGAAATACCTAAAAATGAAAATGTCGAAATAATATTAATAAAACCATCTTTTTTTTTGGTAAATAGGTATCGAAATGCTACTTTTCTTTCTAATAAGGTTATCAATTTAATTTTTTATTTTTAATTATTTTAATTATTTCTTCTAATGGAATAAATTTAGGTTCTTCATGTATTTCTTGAAATTCAATTTTTTGCTCATTAAAATTTTTACCTATTATAATTTGGAATGGTATACCCAATAAATTGAATTTTTTTATTTTTGATGATAAATTTTCATCAGTATCATCTATTAAAATATCTAAACCATTTTTTTTAAAGTATTATAAATATTAATAGATTTTTCTAAATTTGAATTATCATTTTTATTTATAATTGGAAGAATACAAACATCATATGGAGAAACAGACATGGGCCACTTCATGATTTCATTTTTATCATCGTATTTAGCTTCTATAATTGCTCCTACTAATCTTGATACACCAATTCCATAGGATCCCATTTTAACAAATTGCTTTTTTCCATTATAATCAACACTTGCATTCATTGGTTTAGAATATTTATCGCCAAAATAAAAAATATGACCTACTTCAATACCTTTCGTTTGGAGTCTGTTGCCTTCAAGCACATTTTTTTCGAATTCAACTTTGTTAAACTTTTCGTCTGTTACTGAATAGAATTTTTCAAAATCATTTCTTAATTTAGTTAATGAATTTCTATCTACGGAACTTGTTAAACTATCAACTTCAAAAATTCTTTTATCAGTATAAATTTTACTTTCACCAGTATCAGCTAAAATAATAAATTCGTGGGATAAATTTCCTCCTATAGGGCCTGTATCTGCGGCCATTGGAATTGCAGATAATTCCATACGTCTAAAAGTATTTAAATAAGCTAGGAAAAACTTATTATAAGAATAAACTGCTTCCTCGTCTGAAATATCAAAAGAGTAAGCGTCTTTCATATAAAATTCTCTACATCTCATTATTCCAAATCTTGGTCTAAGCTCATCTCTAAATTTCCATTGAATATGATATAATAATTGTGGCAATGATTTGTAAGATTTTACAGATGATCTAAATATTTCTGTAACTAACTCTTCATTGGTAGGACCATACAACATTTCACGGTTTTGACGGTCCTTAATTCTCAACATCTCTTCCCCGTAGTCATTGTATCTGCCACTTTCTTTCCATATATCGCTAGATTGAATTGTGGGCATAAGTATTTCTTGTACCCCAACTCTATTTTGTTCCTCCCTAACAATTTGTTCAATTTTTTTCATTACCTTGAATCCCAACGGTAACCATGAATAAATTCCTGCTGAGGATTGTCTAATCATGCCAGTTCTTAGCATAAGTTGATGCGATTTAATTTTAGCCTCAGCTGGATTATTTTTAAGTATTGGAATAAATGATTTTGAAAAAAACATACTTTAAATTACATCAAAAAATTTCTTAGGTTAAGATAATTATATTGTACTAAATAATATATTATTAGAAAAACTATAGAAGATATTATAGTTGTATATATAAATTTCTTAATAATTTTTGGATTTTCTGGAGATCCAGGGTCTTCTCCTTCAATTTGAGTTTTTTTGTTTCTAATGACATCAATTGGCAATAAAGAAAAAAAAACAATCCACCAAATGATAACAAAAATTACAATTGATCCTGTAATGCTCAATTTATATCCTTATTAAATTAATATTTGTAAGAGGTTTTTTACCAGTAATTTCTTTTGTGATTTTTCTGCATGATATTTTCATTGCATCTATGATATTATCTTTTTGATGTTGATTATTTAGAGAAAATGTTTTCGCTGTTTTTTCAATTATATTTTCTAACTCATATTTATAATCCTCATCATTATTTATTGGTAGACCACTATAATTAAAGATCGGTTTATTGTGGATGTTTCCTTTTGGTGTAACTAAAATTGTTACATCTAAAATTCCGTTTGCAGACATATTTTTTCTTTCTTTTATAGATCTAGAATCTTCTTCGACAGCAATGCTTCCATCAACATAAAGTCTTCCACTTGGAGCTTTATCGAAAACTTCTGGTTTATCGTTTGGAGATAATTTAACAATATCTCCATTTTCAACTTTCACTGAATATGGTATTTGCATTTCTTTCGCAAATTTTATGTGTTCGAACATATGTCGGTGCTCCCCGTGAACCGGAATAATTGATTTTGGCCTTACCCAGCTATACATATCTTTTAAATCTTCTCTATTTGGATGTCCTGAAACATGTATAAATTCATTTTCTTCAGAAATTACTTCTATACCTTCTCTGACAAGTTGATTGTGTAGTTTATATAATTTTTTTTCATTTCCTGGAATAATTTTAGAAGAAAATATAACTGAATCACCTCTTTCTATAAAAACATCTGGATGAAAATAGTTTGCAATTCTCATCATTGCACCCAATGGTTCACCCTGACTACCAGTGCATAGATAAATAATTTTTTCACGTGATATATTTTTTGCATCCCTAGGATCGATTGGATTTATTACATTTTTAAGGTAACCACACTCCCTTGCAGCTTTAAATATTCTATGCATTGATCTACCAACAAGAGAAATTTGTCTTCCAGTTTTTTCCGCACAGTAAAATACACTTTCCATTCTGGCAACATTTGAAGCAAACGAAGTTACAATTATTCTTTTTTTAAGTCTTTCAATAATTTTCAGCATATTTTTTCTAACATCCATTTCAGATCCAGATCTACCTACGCTAAAAACATTAGTAGAGTCGCAAATCATTGCAAGAACACCTTCATCTCCAATTTTTTTTAATTTGGTATCATCTATTTTGTTTCCAATGAGCGGGTTTGGATCACATTTCCAATCTCCAGTATGAAGAACTGTCCCAGCTGGTGTATTAATTTTTAGTCCATTTGGTTCAAGAATAGAGTGAGTTAAAGTAACAAATTCAATTTTAAATGGTTCTAAATCTAAAGTTCCATTTAACTCAACAATCTTCAAGTGTGTACTTATATCAATTTTTTTTTCTTTGAATTTTTCTTTAACTAATACAGCTGTAAAAGGAGTTGCGAAAATATTACATTTTAGTTTGGGCCAAATATGAGCAATAGCACCTATATGGTCTTCGTGAGCATGTGTTAATATGATTCCCAATACATCCTCTTTTTTATCAACAATAAAACCAGGATCGGGATAGATAAGATCTACGCCTGGAATGCTATCATCAGCGAAGGTTACTCCAACATCTACAATTATCCATTTTTGGTTTTCAGGTTTTCCATAGGCATAAAGATTAAGATTCATTCCAATCTCTCCCGAGCCGCCAAGTGGACAAAATAATAATTCTTCTTTCATAAATTAAACTAAATTTTTTGTGATTTTAATAATTCCTTTAATAGTTAAATCTTTATCAACTTTACATTTTGCATTTATTGAGTTTTTATATAAATCTGCAAGACCACCCGTTAAGATAATTTTAAATTCAGATTTAGTCTGCTTTTTAATTAATTTAATCATATTGTCAATTAAGCCTGCATAACCCCAAAAAAAACCAGATCTGACAGCATCAATAGTGTTCTTACCTATAACATTTGATATTTTTTTCAAATTTATTTCAGGTATTAATGATGCTTTATTAATCAAGTTTTTAAGTGATAGGTTGATACCTGGAGAAATTACGCCACCCAAATATTTTTTTTTGATTAATACATCAAAAGTAGTGGCTGTGCCAAAATCAATTATTATATAATTTTTTTTCATATCAATTGCTGCAATTGAATTTGCAAGTCGATCGGATCCTACTTGTTTTTTATTTACCTTAATATCTATTAATTTATTTAATTTGAGTTTTTTTATTTCAATTGTATTAATTTTAAAGTTTTGTTTAAAATAAGATGAAAATTGGTTGTATATTTTAGGTACTACGCTACTAAATATAATTTTATCTAATTTATTTTTATACATTAAAGTAAATTTAAGTTTATTTTTAATTTTTGACTTATTAATAATGTTAGATTTAATAATAACTTTTTTTTTAATTTTAAAATTGTTGTCTATAAGACATATTTTTACGTCAGTGTTACCAATATCTCCAATAAGTTTCATGTCTAATCTTTTAAATAAATTTCAAAATTATTTTTTATTTGATTATAGATTTGAAAACTAGTAATTTTTTTTTTTGTAAATTGATTAAGATAAGATGTTGGATAATCAATAATATTTGGACTATTATCTATATTGATACCTACTCCAATAATTACATATTTGTTATTTTTATAAAATAAAGTTTCTTGTAAAATTCCGCATATCTTTTTTTTTTTAATCAATAGATCATTTGGTTTTTTTATTGTAATTTTACAATTTATTAATTCCATTAAAGATTTTCTTACAATTTTACAGCAATTATAAGTTAACTTATGTAAATTTATATTATTATTTAGTTTAAAAAATATCGACATAAACAAATTATTTTTCATACTAATCCATTTATTTCCATACCTACCTCTTCCTCTGGTTTGTTTTTTTGCAATAATTATCCCTGATATTTTTTTTTGTCTTATTTTTTTAATTGCAATATCGTTTGTACTAGTTACAGAATTAAAAAAATACTTTTTAAGTTTCATTATAAAACGACAATTTGTGAAACTATTTCGTTTAAAAATCTCGGATATAAAAAATACAAAACTAAAATTCCTGTTGTGATTGTTAAAGTAGCTTTTAAACCAAAATTATGATCTGTTTCAAAATTTTCATTTGATTTATCAAAATAAATTATTTTAATTAATCTTAAATAGTAAAAAGCTGCAATTACTGTTGAAAGTAAACCGATAATTGCTAAAAAAAACATTCCTTGTTCTATAACGGCCATGAACACATAAAATTTAGCAAAAAAACCAGCAAGTGGGGGTATACCTGCCAGTGAGAATAATACTACCAGCAGTGAAAACGAAAGTATTGGGTGATTAATTGATAAGCCAGATAAATCTTCTATTTTTTCATAGTAATTATTTTTCTTTCTTAACATTAATAAACAAGAAAAAAACGCAAGTGTCATGACCAGGTAAATTGATATATATGTTATAGAACTTTGAATTCCTTGGTTGGTTCCAGATGCCACACCAGCAAGTGCATAACCCATATGACCGATTGAACTATAAGCAATTAGTCTCTTTAAGTTTGATTGTCCAATCGCTGCAACAGCGCCAAAAACCATTGAAGCAATAGATATAAAAATAAGTATTGTTTGCCATTGGTCAATTAAATTAGCAAATGGTATAAATAAAAACCTAATAATAACCGTCAAAGCTGCTACTTTTGGTAACGCAGCAAAAAATAAAGTTACTGATGTTGGAGAACCTTGATAAACATCTGGGGCCCACATGTGAAAAGGCACAGCTGTAATTTTAAAAGCCAACCCTACTATTATAAATACTAATCCAAATATAACTCCATAATCAGAATTAGCTGAATTGATGCTAATATTTGTAAAGTTGGTAGAACCAGAGAAGCCATATACTAGCGAACATCCGTAAAGCAATAATCCTGAAGATAAAGCGCTAAGTACAAAATATTTTAATCCCGATTCTGAAGATAAAATGTTATCTCTATTAAATGACGCAAGTACATATAAGGCTAGTGATTGAAGTTCTAAACCCAAATAAAACACGATTAAATCATTTGAACTAATCATTACCATCATCCCTAAAATTGAACTTAAAATTAATATTGGATATTCAATTTTCAAAATATTTAAATATTTCAAGTAACTAGATGAAGAAATCATTACAAAAATTGCCGAAACTATTGTTAATGATTTCATAAATGATGATAATTTATCTATTTTATAACCTTCATTAAAAATAAACATTTCATCAACTGAAAATAAGTTAACAACTAATGCTAATAAGATTACAAGTATTATGGTTGATAAGTTATATATTAATTTTTCACTTTTATTTTTAAATACCCCTATCATTAATAACAACATAATAGAAAGAGATAAAAAAATTTCAGGAAAAACAAAGTCTAAATTCATCATAAATTACTTACTGTATAGATTTTTAAATTCGTATTAAACAAGTCAATCAAACCTTGTACTGAAGTTGAAGTGGAACCTATTAAAGGATCAGGATAAAAACCAAATAGAATTGAAATAATTGCAAGTGTTGACAAAATAACAATTTCTATAGTGTTTAAATCCATAAGTTTTTTAACTTTACTATTAGTTATTTCTCCAAAAATTATCCTTCTATAGAGCCAAAGCATATATGCAGCTCCAAGGATAACACCCAAACTCGCAATTGTTGCAACTAAAAAATTAACTTTGAAAGTACCTAGCAAAATTAAAAACTCACCCACAAATCCAGTTGTTCCGGGTAAACCAAGTGCACCTAACGTAAATACCATAAATACGACTGAGTATTTTGGCATTACAGAAACAACGCCACCGTATTCATTAATTTGCCGTGTATGCATTCGATCATAAACAACACCAACACATAAAAATAAAGCTGCAGAAATTATTCCATGACTTATCATTTGAAATATACTTCCCTCAATTCCTTCAGGTGTCATAGTAAATATACCCATAGTAACAAATCCCATGTGAGCAACTGATGAATAAGCAATAAGTTTTTTCATATCTTCTTGCATTAACGCAACCAGGGACGTGTAAATTATTGCTATTAAACTTAAAACAAATACAAGGGGTGTAAAATATTCAGAAGCAATAGGAAAAAGTCCAACTGAGAATCTTATAAAACCATAACCAGCCATTTTTAATAAAATAGCTGCAAGCAATACTGATCCAGCTGTTGGTGCCTCTACATGGGCATCAGGTAACCAAGTATGAACAGGCCACATTGGAGTTTTTACTGCAAATGAACTGAAGAATGCAAGCCATAATAAATTTTGATATTTGGCATCTATCCCTAATTCATATAATTTAACCACATCAGTTGTTCCTGTAATCCAATAAATATAAATTATTGCCACTAGCATTAACACTGATCCCAGCAAAGTGTATAAGAAAAATTTAAAAGCTGAGTAAACTCTTCTTGAGCCACCCCATATACCTATTATCAAAAACATTGGTATCAAACCTGCTTCAAAAAATAGGTAGAAGATCACTAAATCTAAAGAGCAGAAAACACCTATCATCATTGTTTCCATAAAAAGAATTGCTGCAAGAAAATCTTTAAGTCTATGCTTGATGCTTGAGTTTACAGAAATTACACAAATTGAAGTAATGAATGTTGTTAATATTATAAATAATATAGAAATACCATCAATTCCTACTTTATAATTAATAAATCCATCAAGCCAGATTCTTTCTTCAACAAATTGAAAGTCTGAAATATTCTTATCAAATAAATACCAAAGGTATAAAGATAAAATAAAGTTTCCAATTGAAATAAATAACGAGATATATTTAGCAGAATTATAATTTGAAGAAGATTTTCCAAATAAAATAAATATAGATCCAACTGTTGGAAGAAGGATAAGTGATGACAATATTGGAAAGTTCATTATTTAATTATAATTATTGTTAAAATTAGTGAAAAACCAATGAGCATAATAAAAGCATATTGATAAATAAATCCTGACTGAAATTTTACAGCTTTAATGGAAAGATATTTGAAAAGATTTGATAAACCATCTGGACCAAACCTATCAATAACCAAACCATCAATTTTCTTCCATAAAAATCTTCCTAAATACTTAGAAGATTTTACAAATAAAAATTCATATAATTCGTCGAAATACCATTTGTTTTTTAAAAAAAGATAAATAGGTTTATTTGAATTTACCAAACCTTCAATTAAATATTTATTTTTTACAAAAACATAATAACTCAAAGGTATCATTACAGTAACTAAAATTGGAGTTAAATATATTATATACCCCGGGGGATGATTGGTTGTTAATGGCTCTAAAAAGAAAATTGAGTCTTTCCAAAATCCTGTGAATGAACCATATCCCATAAATAAACTTTTAAAAATAAATCCAGCAAATATTGATCCGATTGCTAAAATAATTAATGGCGCCAACATTACCATAGGGGATTCGTGCATGCTCTCGATAGGTTGATTTTTATTATTATATTCGCCATGAAATGTTTTAAAGATTAATCTCCATGAATAAATTGAGGTTAAAACTGCAGTAAATATACCTATTGCACAAGCATAATAGCCTACTGTATTTCCTTTCAAAAAGGCAAATTCAATAATTAAATCTTTAGAATAAAACCCTGATAAAAATGGAAAACCAGTAAGTGCCAAAGTTCCAATAATCATTAATGTATATGTGTAAGGTAAATTTTTATAAACACCGCCCATTTTGTTTATATCTTGTTCATTATGAAATGAGTGGATAACTGAACCTGCACCTAAAAATAAAAGAGCTTTAAAAAAGGCATGAGTAAATAAATGAAACATTGCTACGTTATATGCTCCAACGCCAGTTGCAAAAAACATATATCCTAATTGACTACATGTTGAATATGCAATTATTTTTTTTATATCATTTTGAACTAGTGCTATTGATGCAGCAAAAAAAGCAGTAGTCATGCCTATAATAGTAATAAAGTTTAATATAATTGGTGAGTACTCATAAATTGGAGAACATCTTACAATTAGAAAAACTCCTGCAGTTACCATTGTAGCAGCGTGAATTAATGCAGAAACAGGTGTTGGGCCCTCCATAGCATCAGGAAGCCATGTATGTAAAAAAATTTGCGCTGATTTTCCCATGGCTCCAATAAACAACAAAAAGCAAATTAAATTTATAGAATTAAGATCGAGCCCTAAAAAATTTAAATCTTTATCTTTATATAAAGAGACTTGGTTGAACACTTCTTCATAGTTTACAGTTCCAAAAATATAAAAAATTAAAAATATTCCTAATGCAAATCCAAAATCTCCTACCCTATTTACAATAAATGCTTTTATAGCTGCTGCATTAGCTGTTGGTTTTTTAAACCAAAAACCAATTAAAAAATAAGAACAAAGTCCAACACCCTCCCAACCAAAAAATAATTGTAAAAAATTATCAGAGGTTACTAACACTAGCATTGCAAAAGTAAACAACGATAGATATGACATAAACCTTGGTTGATTTGGGTCGTGAGACATGTAACCAATTGAATAAACATGTACTATTGCTGAAACTAAAGTTACAACAACGAGCATTACTGCAGACAATTGATCAATTTTTATTGACCAGTTAACATCAAGTAGGCCAGAACTTATCCATTTAGCTACTATTATATTATTTGAGTAATCATTATTAATTACATCATAAAAAACATAGATAGATAATAAAGCTGATATAGAAACAAACAAACTTGTTAATATTTGAGATGTCTTATTTCCAATCATCTTACCAAAAAAACCTGATATTATTGCAGCAAGTAAGGGCAAAAACACAATTAATTTTTCCATTTTATCCTTTTAATTTTTCAATATCTTCCACTCTAATTGTTCCAGCATTTCTGAAGTAAACTACAATAATTGCCAATCCTATTGCGGCCTCTGCTGCAGCTACAGTCAGAATGAATAAGGTAAATATTTGACCAGCTAAATCATTTATAAAAATAGAAAAAGCGACTAAATTAATATTTACAGCTAACAATATTAACTCAACACTCATCAAAAGAACGATAACATTTTTTCTATTTAAAAATATTCCAATTAAACCAATTGAAAAAATTGTTGCTCCAAGTGTCAGATAATGTCCTAGACCAACTTCAAACATCTATTTTTACTCCCCTTTTACTTTGAACATCAACTATTTCTACACCATCTTTTTTTTCTCTTGAAATTTGTTTGATATAACTTTGTCTTTTCAATCCCTCTCTCTGTCTAAAAGTTAAAACTATTGCCCCAATCATGGCTACTAGCAAAATCATGCCCGATAGTTGAAATAAATGTATATAGTCTGTATACAACACATTTCCTAAAGAGTGAGTATTTGTAATTTTATCTGAAATAAAAATCGTAGATGAATTTAATAAATCAGGTTTATATTTCCAACCACCAACTACAATTATTAATTCAAAAAAAATGATTAAGCTTACTAATAATCCAACTGGTATATGAGAACTACTTTTAGATGATCCAAACCATTGATTTTTTTGTTGAGCCACGTTTAACATCATAACAACAAACAAAAATAAAACAGCCACCGCGCCCACATATACTATTAACATGATCATACCAAGAAATTCTGCACCGATCATAATAAAAAGACATGAGATACTTATAAAATCTAATATTAAAAAGAAAACTGAGTGAACAGTATTTCTGGCCGCCGTTACCATGATTGCTGAGACTATCGCAATAAATGAGAATAAATAAAAAAATATAGCGTGGGCTATCATTATTATCTGTAAGGGTTATCTGCCTTTATATTTGCAGCAAGTATATTTTCCCACCTATCTCCATTCTCTAAAAGTTTCTCTTTATTATAATAAAGTTCTTCTCTTGTCTCCGTAGCAAACTCAAAGTTAGGACCTTGCACAATAGCATCTACTGGGCAAGACTCTTCACATAGTCCACAATAAATACACTTAAGCATGTCTATGTCGTATCTTACTGTTTTTCTACTTCCGTCTTCTCTTTCTGTAGACTCAATTGTGATTGCTTGTGCAGGACAGACTGCTTCACAAAGTTTACATGCTATACATCTTTCCTCACCATTAGGATATCTTCGTAAAGCATGCTCCCCCCTTGCTCTTGGACTTACTTGTCCCTTTTCAAATGGATAATTAATAGTTTTTTTTGATTTGAATACTTCTTTTAATGCAATTAATAGACCTGTAATAAAATCTATCATGAATATAGTTTTTAATAATCTACCTAATTTCATATCTGCCCTGGAAGTAAATTAAAGTAAAGTAAGTATGCAGCAGTAAACACAACCCAAATTAATGAAAAGGGTAAAAATATTTTCCAGCCTAATCTCATTAATTGATCATATCTATATCTAGGAACAATCGCCTTTATTAATGCAAAAAGTATAAACAAAAATAAAATTTTGAAGATTAACCAAAATGGTGTTGGGATAAATGAAAGAGCATCAATTTCCAGTGGTGGAAGCCATCCACCCAAAAATAAAATAGAGCCCATAGCACACATTAATAAGATATTTGCATATTCTCCAAGCCAAAACATTGCATACATCATGCCTGAATATTCCGTTTGATATCCGGCAACTAACTCTGCTTCAGCCTCTGGTAAATCAAAAGGTGGTCTATTAGTCTCCGCTAGTGCAGAAATAAAAAAAATTACAAACATTGGAAATAGCGGAACTATGAACCACATATTTTGCTGGGCTAAAACAATATCATTCAAATTCAAAGATCCTACACACAACAAAACATTAATGATAATAACTCCTATTGAAACTTCGTAAGAAACCATTTGTGCAGCCGATCTTATAGCTCCTAAGAATGGATATTTAGAATTAGAGGCCCATCCTCCCATTATTATACCATAAACACCTAGTGACGATACTGCAAATAAATATAATATTCCAACATTGATATCTGCTAAAACTAAACTTTCACTAAATGGTATAACTGCCCACGAGATAAGTGCTAAAGTCATTGTTATAATTGGGGCAATAACAAATATCACTTTATTTGAGCTTGCTGGAATAATTATTTCCTTAAAAATATATTTTAATGCATCAGCTAAAGATTGTAGTAAACCAAAAGGGCCTACAACATTAGGTCCTCTTCTTTTTTGCACAAAAGCCCATACTCTTCTATCAAGCCAAACTATCATTGCGACAGTTACCAAAACAGGAATTAATAAAAACATAATCCTATATATTTCATTAAATAATAAGTACAGATTATCCATTTTTATCCGTCTGTTCCTGTCTTATCTAGATTAGAACGTAAAGATCTACACTCAGACATAGTCTTAGAATTCTTTGCTACAACGTTTGAAAAATAATAATCAATATCTTCGATTAATATTTTTTCGTCTTCAAAAACAAAATCAGTTGTAATAAATTCCTCTTTCCTTGGATGGTTTAGATAATTAGACATGCTATCTAGAAGATCTTCTTTATCTTTAAATAAACTTTTGCCACGAACAATGTTTGCAATTTCATTTATTATTTGCCAATCTTCTTTTGCAAGTTCTGTTGGATATGATGCTTTGTATGCTTTTTGCATTTTTCCCTCTAAATTTGTATAAAAACCATCTTGTTCTGTAAAAGCTGAACCAGGCAATATAAGATCTGAATTTTTTGCACCCTCATCTCCATGAGAGCCAATATATATAACATATAAACCTTCTCTCTGTATTTTTAATTTATCCTGACCTAATAAGAAGAGTACATCTAAAGTGTTTTCTTTTAACTTTTCAAACAAAACATTTCTACCATTATTACTACTAAATAAAGTTAAATCATAAGATCCGACTGTTGAAGCGTCTTTTGAAAGTACATTTAAGGAGTTCCATTCACTATTAATTTTATTATTTTTAATAAGAAATTTTTTCATTTCTTCAAAAATATATTGCCCTGTTTTAAGTTTTAAAACAGATTGACCTATAATAATTATCGGATTAGAGGATTTTATTATTTTTTCTGACAATTTGTGTCTACCCTCTATAATATCTTTAATCAAATTGGTTGAATTTCCTAGTACCTCATAAGGATAAGTTTGATCTCCAATATCATTTGTTGAGTAAATAGATAAGTTTGATTTTAAATATGATTTTCTGATTCTGCTATTTAATATAGTTGCTTCATATCTAGGATTGCAACCAATCATTAATATAAAATCTGCAATTTCAATACCTGAAATACAACTATTGAATCTATAATTTTGTTTTTCTGAAAAATTTACATAATAATTTTCAGATCTAGAGTCAATGAGGTTTGATTTAAATACTTTATTAAATAACTCCTTAGCAGCAAAAACTGTTTCCATATTTGTTAGGTCACCTGTAAAACAGCCAATTTTATCTGATTTTGTTATTTCTAATTTCGATTTCAATATTTTATATGCTTCATTCCATGAAATTTTATTAAATTTATTTCCATCTTTTACAAACGGAGTATCTAGTCTTTGATTCTTTAATCCATCGCATGCATATCTAGTTTTGTCTGATATCCACTCTTCATTAATATCTTCATTAACTCTTGGCAGTATTCTCTTTACTTCCCACCCGTACGTATCCACTCTTATATTGGATCCAACAGCATCCATTATATCAATTGACTCTGTTTTTTTTAATTCCCAAGGTCTTGCTTCAAAAACATATGGTTTTGATGTTAATGCTCCAACTGGACAAAGATCTATTACATTCGCAGATAATTCTGAGTCCATTGATTTTTCTAAATATGTAGTTATTTGCATATCCTCGCCTCTACCTATTGCGCCTAACTCTGGGACACCAGCTACCTCAGTAGCAAATCTTATACATCTTGTACAATGTATACATCTTGTCATTTGAGTTTTAATAAGGGGTCCCATATACTTTTCTGGAACCTGTCTTTTATTTTCTTTAAATCTTGATTTATCAACACCATAAAACATTGACTGATCTTGAAGATCACACTCTCCTCCCTGGTCGCATACTGGACAATCTAATGGATGATTAACTAACAAAAACTCCATTACTCCTTTTCGAGCTTTTTCAACCATACTAGTGTTGGTTTTTATATTCATACCTTCGGCAGCAGGCATTGCACAAGACGCTACAGGTTTAGGGGATTTTTCTATTTCAACTAAACACATTCTGCAATTTCCAGCGATAGACAACTTTTCGTGATAGCAAAATCTTGGGATTTCATATCCAGCTTGCTCGCAAGCCTGTAGAACTGTTAAACCTTCTTCTACTTCGATTTCTTTGTCGTTGACTTTTAATTTAAGCATTTTCTTTTTCTAATAAGTGTTGATCAACTAAATATGGATTTTTTTGACCAGTGTTAATTAATGGATTAAAATTATTTCTTTCTTCTATTTCTTTTTTGAAATGTCTCAGTAATCCTTGAACTGGCCATGCTGATCCTTCTCCAAATGCACAAATTGTATGACCTTCTATTTGTTTTGTAACATCCATTAACATATCGACCTCTTCTCTAGACGCTTCTCCTTTAGCCATTCTTTCTAGCATTCTCCACATCCATCCAGATCCTTCCCTACAAGGCGTGCATTGACCACAACTTTCATGTTTATAAAATCTTGCAATTCTTGCCATGCATTTAATAATGTCTTGATCATTATTAATTACTACTATGCCAGCTGTACCCAGTCCTGTTTTATTTTCAACACATGCATCAAAATCCATTTTTATTGTATCGCAAATATCTTTTGGCAATAGCGGCATTGAGGAACCTCCAGGTATTACTGCTTTAAGATTATCCCATCCACCTACAACACCACCTGCATGTTTTTCAATTAAATCTTTTAATGGAACACCCATTTCCTCTTCAACGTTACATGGATTATTTACATTTCCTGAAATACAGTAAATTTTAGTTCCAGTATTTTTTTCTCTTCCTAGGGAAGAAAACCATTTTGCTCCTCTTTTTAATATTGTTGGAACAACAGAAATGGTTTCGACATTATTAACTATTGTGGGACATCCATATAATCCGATTAATGCTGGGAATGGTGGTTTTAGTCTTGGTTGACCTTTTTTTCCTTCGATACTCTCTAATAGTGCAGTTTCTTCACCACAAATATATGCGCCTGCACCATAATGTATATAAATGTCTAAATCCCAACCAGTTCCACAAGAATTTTTTCCAATTAATCCATCTTTATAAGCTTCATCAATTGCAGTTTGAAGTCTAGCGCCTTCTGTTATGTACTCACCTCGAATATAAATATAACAAACATGCGCATTTACAGCGAAAGATGAAATTAAACAACCCTCTATTAATTTATGTGGTTCAAACCTTAGAATATCTCTATCTTTACATGTTCCAGGCTCGGACTCGTCAGCATTAATTACTAAATAATGTGGTCTAGAACCAACTTCTTTTGGAGCAAATGACCATTTTAATCCTGTAGGAAAACCAGCGCCACCTCTGCCTCTTAATTGAGAGTCTTTTATTTCATTTATTATCCAGTCTCTACCTTTTGTACAGATATCTTTTGTATTGATCCAATCTCCTCTTTTTTTTGCAGATAACAAATCTGCACCAAAATCATTATACAAATTTTTAAAAACTCTATCTTTGTCGTTAAGCATTTTTATTTTCCATTAAAGTACTTCTATTGTTCTCTGGCTCAGAACTTTTTCTTCCTTTATAAGACCCAGGCTCAATATCTTTTCCTAATTTAATTTTTTCTATCAATTTTTCTAATTTTTTTTCATCTAAATCCTCAAAATAATTATCATTAATTTGAATCATTGGTGCATTTACACACGCTCCTAAACATTCAACTTCCATCCAAGAAATTTTTCCATCTGATGAAATTTCAGTCTCATTCTTAGAGATTTTATTTTTGCAAACATCAACAAGTTTATAGGCTCCTCTAAGCATACATGGTGTTGTTGTGCAAACTTGGAAAAAATATTCTCCAACAGGTGCTAAATTATACATTGAATAAAATGTAGCTACCTCATAAACTTTTATATAGGGCATTTCTAAAAACTTAGCTATATACTTCATAGCAACCAAAGGTATCCAATTATTATTTTGTCTTTGAGCAATGTACAAAAGTGCCATTACTGCACTCTGCTTCCTACCCTCAGGATAATTTGAAATTATTTTATTTGCAAACTCTAAACTTTTTTCACTAAATTCAAAAACTTGAGGTTGCTTTTTAGAAATTTTTTTTAAACTCATCTATCTACCTCCCCAAATACTATATCCATAGATCCTAGTACTGCTGGCACATCTGCTAACATATGACCTTTAATTAGATAATCCATTGCTTGTAAATGAGAAAATCCAGGTGCTTTAATTTTGCATTT
>MDSZ01076431.1_pt1 | contig 19827 bp, 16 predicted proteins | sample 811201 | NCBI WGS metagenome assembly MDSZ01 (sample SAMN05326647, study PRJNA326480) | marine metagenome | isolation source: seawater | place: Indian Ocean: North | collected 2010 | reverse complement strand
CTGAGTTTTCACGGCAAATCCCAATCCAGCCTCTAAAGCATTATCTTCGGTAGATATGTCATGACCAAAATGTCTAAATGCTTTTTCTATCCTGCAACTGTCCAAACAATGAAGTCCACATAATTTTATGGGAAAGTCTTTATTTCTCTTCATGATTTCATCAAAAACATGAACTGCCATTTCTGTTGAGATATATAATTCCCAACCTAACTCTCCAACATAACTAATTCTGTGAGCACGGGCAATACCCATACCGATTTCAATTTCTTGAGCAGTTCCAAAAGGAAAATTATCATTGTCTAGAGGGTTTGAAATTAATGGTTGTAAAAACTCCCTAGACTTTGGACCCATTACAGAGATTACAGCTTCTGAAGGAGTGACATCAACAGAAGTGCATCTTGCATCGTCTGGTGTGTGGGCTTTAATCCAATTCAAATCTCTTTGAATAGTCGCTGCTGGTGTGATGATAATAAATTCATCTTCGGAGATTTTTGTAACTGTAACGTCAGCTTCTATTCCACCTTGTTCGTTGAGAAATTGGGTGTAGACAATTTTGCCTAATGGGACTGAAATGTCGTTACCACAAATTTGTTGCAAAACATTTTCTGCGTCTTTTCCAATGACACGAATTTTCCCAAAACTTGATAAATCAAATAATCCTACAGAATTTCTAATCGCATTATGTTCCTCCGCAAAATTAGGGAACCAATTTTGTCTTTTCCATGAATACTGATATTCTGGCTTTAATCCTTGTTCGATTTCAGTTTGTGATAAAAACCAATTTGGTCTTTCCCAACCTGATAGTTCACCAAAACATGCCCCATTTTTTGATAATTGAGCATGAATAGGACTTTTCTTTATATTTCTTCCTGTTTCAAATTGTCTATATGGAAAATGATCAGCATATAGTAAACCTAAAGTTTCAGAAACACGCGATTGCAAGTATTTTTTATTTTTTTGAAACGGCATCATTCTTCTTACGTCTACATCCCATAGATCTGTTTTAGGGCCACCATCAGCCATCCAATCGGCTAATACTTTTCCAGCACCTCCAGCAGATTGAATGCCTACTGAGTTAAAACCAGCTGCTACAAAAAAGTTTTTTATTTCAGGTGTTTCGCCTAGCAAGTATCTATTATCAACAGTGAAGCTTTCAGGGCCATTGAAAAAGGTTTTTATTCCAGCTTCGCCTAATAGTGGAAAACGTTTAATAGCTCTCTCAAGAATTGGTTCGAAATGATCAAAATCCTCAGGTAAACTATCAAATTCAAAATCTTCAGGAATTCCGTCTCCTCCCCAAGGTTTTGAATTAGGCTCAAAGGCACCTAGCAACATTTTCCCAGCATCTTCTTTATAATATGCGCATTCATCAGGAACTCTTAAAACAGGTAGTTCAGCTTTCAATCCATTTATTGGTTCAGTTACAATATAAAAATGTTCACATGCATGTAAGGGAATTGAAGCTCCTGCCATTTCGCCAATCATCTTTGCCCACATACCACCAGCATTAACTACATAATTACATTGGATTTGACCTTTTTCTGTTTTTACACCAGTGATTTTTGAATTCTTTGTTAAAATGTCTGTAACTTTGATGTTTTCATATATTTCAACACCGTAGTTTTTGGCTCCTTTAGCAAGCGCTTGAGTTATATTCACTGGATCTGCTTGACCATCTTTAGGTAGCCAGAGGCCTCCAACAACATCTTGTAACTCAAGATGAGGGTATTTATTTTTAATTTCAGTCAAAGAAATATTTTCAACTTCTACACCAAATGCTCTAGCCATGTCCGCTTGTCTATTCAATTCTTCCATTCTTTCAGAAGTTAAAGCCACTGTCATTGAGCCATTACGTTTAAACCCAGTAACCACTCCTGTTTCTTTCTCAAGGTCCCAATAAAGTTCTTGACTATATTTTGCTAATTTAGTCATATTTTGTGTTGCTCGAAGTTGTGCGATAAGGCCTGCAGCATGCCATGTTGTTCCACAAGTCAGTTTTTTTCTTTCAATGAGGAGTATCTCTTTCCAGCCTAATTTACCTAGGTGATAGGCAACTGAACATCCTACTACTCCACCTCCTATGATAACAACATTTGCTTGATTAGGTATATTCATTGCTAGCTCTTTAACTGGATGTTTTCTGGATCATATAATGGCTTTTCAACGATCTTAGCTTTTCTTTTTCTGCCGAGAACCTCAACATGTATTTCATCATTTTTATTTATTAATGATCGATCTATTATTGCCATCGCAATTGATTTGTTAACTCTATGACCAAAACCAGAAGATACTACAGGTCCAATATATTTATTATTTGAGAAAACAGGAGATAAATAAACCGCCTCTCCAAAAGGATGGTTGTCTTCAGGATCTTCTAAAATCATTGTTACAAATTCTTTTGTCAAACCTATAGATTGTTCTTTAATTAAACTATCTTTGCCAATGAAATTTGCTTTATTAAAATTAATCCACCTACTTAATCCGCTTTCCAACATCGAATAGTCAGATGTTAAGTCACTTTTCCAAGAGCGGTAATTTTTTTCCAAACGCATCGAATCAAGGGCTAACATTCCAAAATGTATTAAGTTATGTTTTTTACCTTCTAAAACTATTTGATCATAAATTTCTGAAAAATGATCATTTGATGCATGGATTTCATATCCTTTCTCACCAGCATAAGACACTTTTAAAATTCTGCACTTTTTGCCATTTAAGTTACAAAGTTTATGAGAAAGCCAGGGAAAGTTGACTTTATCCATTTTTTCTTCTGACAAATTAGATATTAAATCTTCAGAATTTGGACCGGTCAAAAGCAAAGTACAAACTTCTTTGGTTGTATCATTAATAACAATTTTGCTTTTGTCTGGAATATTAAAATTTAACCAATCTCTATCATGCCAATATGCGCCAGCACCCGTTAAAAGCCAAAAATGATCTTCATCAATTCTTGTTGCTGTCATTTCTGTTAAAATTTTTCCTCTTGGAGAAGCAAAATAGATCAAACTCGTTTTACCAACTTTAGGAAGATTACCAGTAATTAGACTTTCTAACCATTGGCTTGAACCTTTGCCAGAAACTTCAAATCTAGAAAATCCTGTCAGGTCAATTACCCCACATTCTTTAGAAACATGTCGGCACTCTTCCCCAACGGTGTTAAACCAATGTTGTCTATCATATGAAACGGCAGGTTTCTTTAAGCTTTCATTTGAAGTGAACCAATCTGCCCTTTCCCAACCACCATAAGAACCCATAACTGCACCTGCAGAAATTAATTTATCATAAATAGGTGAAGTTTTAGCTGGTCTGCCTGCAGGCCATTGAATTTGAGGAAAATGCATTGCATATTCATGACTGTATGTTTCAATCGCTTTTGCTAAAGTATATTTTTGATCAACGTGATCGGTATACCTTCTTGGATCGACAGCCCAAGAATCTGTTTCCGTTTCTCCTTCCACAATGATTTCAGCTAGGAGCTTTCCAGCGCCACCAGCTTGAACTATACCAAAAGTAAATACACAGGCTTCAAATGCATTAGGAACGCCTGGCATCTGACCAATTAATGGAAGACCATCTGGTGCGTAAGGAATTGGACCATTGACAACACGAGTTATTCCCACACTACCAAGGAGGGGGACACGTTTACAGGCATCATCGATGTACCATTCTAACCTTTCAAGGTCATCATTATATAGTTGAAAAGAAAAATCTTCAGGCATTGGATCATCATTATTAACCCAATGTGCACGACATTTAAATTCATAAGGGCCTAATAAGAGGCCGTGTTTTTCTTGACGTAAATAGTAGGAACTATCAGGATCTCTTACAAGCGGAACTTTATGTGGTAGAGCTTCTAATTCAGGGATGGGTTCTGTTATAAGGTATTGGTGAGCAATGGAGACGCATGGCACATCTCTACCAAAAAATTTTCCAACTTCTGCAGCTCTATAACCAGCGGCATTTACTACAAACTCACAGTTAATTTTACCTTTTGGTGTAGAAACAATCCATTCATTGTTTTGTCTTTCAACTCCAGTTACAGGACAAAATCGAACGATTTTTGCCCCTTCATTTTTAGCTCCTCTAGCAAGAGCCTGTGTTAGCTGTGCTGGATCAATATCTCCATCTAAAGCGTCCCATTGACCTCCTTCTAGATCGTGCGTTTCAATGTAAGGATGTAATTCTTTGATTTGAGAGTTGGTTAACATTTCAAATTCAACACCCATTTGTCTTCCCATTGAACAAACATGCTCAAATTCTTCCATACGTTGTCGTGAATGTGCTAATCTAATCGCCCCTGTGACATGATAGTTCATAGGGTAGTCAACTAATTTCCCAAGTTTTCTGTATAGTTCTGTAGAATAAGATTGCATTTTCATCATAGTCCATGAACCTACAAAGTTTGGACAATTGCCCGCAGCGTGCCAGGTTGATCCAGAAGTAAGCTCATTTTTTTCAAGCAAAACGACATCCTTCCATCCATGAAGGGCTAAGTGATAAAGCACTGAGCATCCTACTGCTCCCCCTCCAATAACTACCACCCTTGCAGTGCTAGGAAGTTTAGCAGTCTCTTCATTGTTTGTCTTGGATTCTGTCTCTGAATTATTATTCATGTCTTATACCTGTAAATTGATTTATAAGTTTCTATTGGACTAGAAAAAATTTATTATTTTATAAACTATAAGAAAAGAAAATTCTAATATATTAAATCATATAGAAATAATTTCAGTTATATTATAAATATGATGAATAATTTATTTATTTTTAAAAGGTATCAAAATGGAAAATGTTAGCTTTCTAAGGATGGATGAAGGGACGCCAGAAGATTACGTATTCCTTCATAGAAAAGAGGTGGAGTTTACCAAAGAGCTACCTAGTAGAATATTAGTTGCTTTAAATAATCTTGAAAATTCTCATTCTGGTTATAAGATTTCAAGGCTAGAACACTCTCTTCAGTCAGCTACTCGTGCAGAAGCAGATGGAGCTGATATAGAAATGATTGTAGCTGCTTTAATTCATGACATAGGTGATGACCTAGCACCAGTAAACCACTCACAACTTGCGTCAACAATCATTAGACCTTATGTGAGAGAAGAAGTTACATGGGTTGTCTCAATGCATGGTTTGTTTCAGATGTATTATTTTGGTCCAAAAGATTGGGATGGGAAAGAAATTGGAATAAATAAAACATTGCGGGATAAATATATTGATCATAAATGGTATCAGTCATGTGACAAGTTTTGCAGGGATTGGGATCAAATGTCTTTCGACCCTGACTACCCTACAAAACCACTAGAATATTTTGAACCGATGATAAAAGAAATTTTTACTAGAGAACCATTTGATCCAAAATTTGTTAATCATAAAGAGTTTGAATAGTTCAAAACACTGTCTCAGTTATGTTAGATTTTAACCTAACGTAGGCATAGTAAATTGGGGGTCAATTCGCTGACCTGTTGGCCACCTGACTGTTGTAGTTTTTAATCTAGTGTAGAATCTAAAACCTTCCATGCCGTGCATATGATGGTCTCCAAATAGCGATGATTTCCAACCTCCAAAGCTATGAAAAGCCATTGGGACAGGTATAGGTACATTTATTCCTACCATTCCAACTTCAATTTCATTTGAAAAAGCTCTAGCAACATCTCCATCACGTGTGAAAACTGCTACACCATTTGCGTATTCATGACCATGTATGAGATCTACTGCTGACCGGTAGTCAGGTCTTCTGACTACAGAAAGAACGGGACCGAAAATTTCATTTTTATAAATTGACATTTCGGGTTTGACATTGTCAAACAAAGAACCGCCAATAAAAAAGCCATTTTCATAACCTTGCATTTCAGATTTTTGTGATCTACCATCAACCACTAAATTAGCTCCTTCATCAACGCCTGCATCAATAAATCCAGTGACTTTTTGGAGATGTTCTTTTGTGATAAGAGGGCCCATTTCTGCTGATGGATCAGATGATGGTCCAATTTTTAAAGCTTCCACTTTCGGTTTCAGCCTCTCAACAAGAGCGTCAGCAACTTTGTCAGTTACAGGGACTGCCACTGAAACAGCCATACATCTTTCACCAGCTGAACCGTAGGCAGCGCCCATGATTGCATTAGTGGCCATATCTAAATCTGCATCAGGCATTATAACCATATGATTTTTGGCCCCACCTAATGCTTGAACTCTTTTACCTGTTGATGTGCCAGTTGTGTATATATATCTTGCAATAGGTGTGGAACCGACAAAACTAATTGCTTTAATGTCAGAATGCATCAGTAAAGCATCCACAGCTATTTTGTCACCTTGTATAACATTAAATACACCATCAGGTAGCCCCGCTTCAGAAAGCCATTTAGCTATAAGCAAAGAAGAAGAAGGATCTCTCTCTGAAGGTTTTAGAATAAAACAATTGCCGCAGACTAAGGCAATAGGGAACATCCACATTGGAACCATTGCGGGGAAATTAAATGGTGTAATCCCGGCAACAACTCCTAGAGGTTGCCTTATGTTAAATGTATCTACTTCAGATCCAACATTCTCTGAATAATCACCTTTTAAAATATGTGGGGCTCCAACAGCAAATTCTACAACTTCCAATCCCCTTGTGACCTCTCCTAGGGCATCTTCATGTGTTTTGCCATGTTCTGAACTTATGCATTTGGCTAATTCATCGCGTCTCTGATCTATAATAAATTTAAACTTATCTAAAATTCTAGCTCTTCTAAGGGGAGGTTGATTTGCCCATGATTTCCATGCGACTTTAGCGGCATCAACAGCAGAATTCACTTCATCTATATTTGCAAGAGTAACATCGTTATCTGAGTTTCCAGTAGCTGGATTAAAGACAGGTTTGGTATTACCTGATTTTCCGTCAATGTTTTTCCCATTGATATAATGTCCTATTTTAGCCATTTGTTGTCACTCCAATCTAAATTTTTATACAATTTCAAAAATTAAAATTTTCAAAATTAAATTCATAATAAATTTTATATATTATTTTATTATTTATTTATTACAATCAATATTGATTTTTATTTTATAAATGCAAAAATAGATAATATTGAAAATAAAATCAAACAGGTAAATCTAATATGACACTAAAACCATTAGTTAAGGCCTTTTATGAAAAATCTAGTGGGACAATTAGCTATATTGTTCAGGACCCTTCATCAAATAATTGCGCGGTAATTGATTCGGTTTTAAATTTTGAATTTGCATCAGGAAGAACTTCCACAGAAAGCGCAGATGAAATTATAAGTTATTTAGAGCAAAAAAACCTAAAATTAGAGTGGATTATTGAAACTCACGTCCATGCGGATCATCTTTCAGCAGCTCCCTATATTCAAGAGAAAATTGGAGGAAAGATAGGCATTGGAGATAAAATAATTTTAATTCAGGATGAATTTGGCAAGATATTTAATGAAGGCACATGTTTTCAGCGCGACGGCAGTCAATTTGATCGTCTCTTCAAAGATGGTGATCAATACTCAATTGGATCTATGAAAGCAAAGACATTGCATACCCCAGGGCACACTCCAGCCTGCATGGTTCATATTATAGAAGATGCTGCTTTTGTAGGTGATACCCTTTTTATGCCAGATGGTGGTACTGCAAGGGCAGATTTTCCAGGAGGTGATGCCAGAGATCTTTATAGATCTGTCAAAAAAGTTTTGGAACTTCCGAATGAAACTAGATTATTTATTTGTCACGATTATGGTCCAGGTGGCAGGGATGCAGAATGGGAAACAACTGTTGCTGAGCAAAAAGAAAAAAACATCCATGTACGTGACGGAATTTCTGAAGAAGAATTTGTTCAAATGAGAGAAGCTAGAGACGCAAAATTAAGTATGCCAAAACTTATTATACCATCTATTCAAGTAAATATGAGAGCGGGTGACTTACCTGAAAAAGAAGATAATGGTGTGAATTATATTAAAATTCCAATAAATAAACTTTAAATCAAATGTTTCAAAAAATTTTAAATTTTTTTGTGAAGGATAAAATGAAAAAAATTAATGACGATCTTTATGTAGGTCCACAAATCAACACTGACGATATTTCAAATTTGGTTGAAATGGGAATTAAATCAATCATTTGTAACAGGCCTGATAACGAAGGTGAAGGCCAGACTGACTTTGAAAAAATCCAAAAAGCTGCAGAAGAGAATAATTTAAAAGTTCATTATATTCCTTTTTCACCAGGGAAAATGACTAATCAAGATGTGGTTGAATTTTCTAAAGTTCTAAAGGAGGGCCCATTTCCGATTTTGGCATATTGTTTGGGAGGCGGTCGCTCTGCCCAGATAGCTTCTTTAGCTTATCAATTAATTGAAGATGAGAGAAAATAATTGAGCAAACCAAAAATCGGGATTTCTGTAAGAAGTTTAAACAGGGATGCTAGTGATATCGATGAAAGAATATCAGAAATCTTATCTTTTTCACCTGATAACATTGAGCTCAAATGCTATGACCAGGATTTAATTAGGTCGGGTAAAATTTTAAATGAAAGAGTTGACCAAATTAAGAAGGCCTTAAAATCATTTGATGGGCATTTAACAATGCATGGACCTCTAACACTTAATTTACTGGATAAAAGAGAAAATATTGAATTTCATCTTAATCTAGCAATTGATTATGTAAAACTTGGAAAATCTCTGGGTGTTAAAGGAATTGTTCTACATACCGGATTTTGTGAATTAGACAATGTTTCTAATTTGAAGATGAAATATCAATTACAACAAGATAGCCTAAAGCGTATAGCTGATTTTTCGGCAGATTTTGAAATCATGATATATGTTGAAAATATTTTTCCTTTTTTTGAAGGGGCTCATACAGCACTACCCAATAAACTTGCTGAGGAAATTGAGAAAGTTAATCATCCATTCGTTTCTGGATGTTTTGACGTTAGTCATGCCTATATTGCATGTAATTCTTATCAAGCAGATTTTATATCAAATTCCTACGAATTTGGAAAAATTTCAAATCATTGGCATGTTCATGATAGTTATGGAAGAACAAACTTTTCTATTAATCCCTTTACTCCCTCAGAAGCTTTAGCTTCAGGCTTGGGTGATTTACATCTTCCAGTTGGGGATGGGGATTTACCATGGTTTGAGATTATAAATAAAGTTAAGCCAGGAGGCGAAAAAACATTCAATATTGAATTGAACCCAAATTTTTGGTCTGAGCTTGATCGATGTGTTAACTCTACGAAAGAACTATCAAAGCATGCTCAAAGTCTTAATGAAATTTAATGAAGTTTTTCTAATACATTGCATGAAATAAAATCTTTTAAGATTATTTTTTAATATTATTGTCTTACAACTTTAGATATAAATATGAAGTTATTAAGTTTTACTCAATTTAAAATTAATTTTGAAGATTAAGTAGAAATCCATGAATCATTTTTTCCAAAAACATTCTGACAAAATCAATGGATATTTATTAATCACTCCTGCAGTTTTAATCATTAGCCTTTTTGGTGTTTTCCCTGTTTTCTTTGGTATGTATATGAGTGTGCATAAATGGAAGGTTTTTAAAGGAAGATTTTTAGGTTTAGAAAATTATGAAAGGATATTAGGCAGTATATCAGCCTTTTGGTTTTTTGTTTTAGGATTATTATTATTAATTTTAAGTTTTTGGGTATGGAGTGAGTTTAAGGATAGATTTAAAAATAAGCTTTTAATTTTATTGTCCTCTTTCATCATATTATTAATTGGCATCTTTTTAGTGAACATTAATTGGAATGTAATGATTGCTGAGGGAGATGAAGATTATCTTTTTTCGTTAATTTATACCTTTTATTATTCTTTTTTCACGATTATTTTTGAGGTTGGATTAGGTTTAATTATTGCTTTTGCTCTTTATCAGAAGTTAGCAGGAAAACAATTTTTCCAAATGATTTTATTGTTTCCATATATTACTCCGGCAGTGATGGGTGCAGCAGTATTTTTTCTAATATTTGGTAAAGCTGAAACATCATTTTTAAACAAATTTGTTGGCCTTTTTGGAGTTGAACCCCAGCTTTGGCTTTTTGATAAAAGGCCCATAACTGAAGTTCTGTTTGGTGTAAAAATTAATGGATTTTTTGCTGGCCCTAGTCTCGCTTTGATGTCATCAATTTTCTACGGAATATGGTCATATACAGGGTACTATGCCATTATCCTTTTAGCAGGTTTATCTATCATACCAAGTGATCTTTATGAAGCTGCAAAAGTTGAAGGAGCCACCCGCTGGCAAACTTTTATAAAAATTACTGTACCCCTTCTAATGCCAATTATCTTTTTCTTGATGCTGACAGGTTTTATTAACACCTTTCAGGCATTTAATAGCATTTTTGTTATGCAAACATCCTCAGCAGGTGACACAATGGATGTAGTAACAGTAGAGATTTTTGATCATTTTTGGGGAAGGGTTAAATACGGGTACGCGGCAGCTGAAGGGGTAATATTATTTATTTTACTCAATGTTCTAGCAATCTCTCAATATGTTATTTTTAGAAAGAGACTTAATTATGACTAAGATATTTAATTCAGAAACTAGAATACCATACATAATTCTGTCCATTGTTTTTATTGTGTCAATTTATCCATTTTTCTACATGGTTTCTACTTCTTTGATGACTGCTGGGGAAGCTATTAATCAGTATATTTTCCCTAAAAAACCGATGTTTGAAAACTACTTAGAAGTTTGGACGTCCAATAGCTTTCAGAAATATACAGTCAATAGCATTATAATAAGCACAATAACGGTTTGTGGTGTATTAATTACCAGTATTCCTGCAGCATACTCTTTTGCAAGGATAGATTTCCCATTTAAAAATATAATTTTTTATTTGTTGTTATTATCACTTATGATCCCTGAAATCATAACACTTTTACCCCATCTATTAATTATCAGGGGGGAAATTATTCCTCTGCCATTTGGGCCATCTTGGATGAACTCATTGCAGGGATTAACAGTTCCATTTATGGGTAATATCTTTGTGATATTTTTATTACGGCAATATTTTAAAAAAATTCCTAATGAATTGTGGGAGGCCGCTAGATTAGACGGAGCTTCTCATTTTTATTTTCTAACTAGAATCGTCATTCCAATGAGTATGCCTATAATAGTAACAGTCTCTCTTTTTACATTTATTTTAGCTTGGAATAGTTTTGCTTGGCCGCTTCTGATTTTGACTAAAGAAGATTGGTATCCTGTAACAGTTTCTATTTATAGCTTTGTAAGAGAGGTGGGTCCAAACTTTAACCTGTTAATGGCGGCGTGTTTAATTGCCATTGCTCCCATTTTACTTTTATACTTTTTTACTCAGAGATTGTTTATAGAGAGTATTTCTAATTTTGGTTTAAAAGAATAAAGTTGCTTTTTTTTTGAAACAAATATGTAATAAAATTGTGATTAAAATATTAAATAGAATAGTCTAATATAAACATAAATTATTAAATTCAGGTGAGGTAATTATGAAACTTTCAAAAATTATAATTAATTTAATTTTTGCTTTTCTATTATTGTTTTCTAGTAATGTATTTGCGGTCACTGCTGAAGATATTGAAAATGCTGACCCTAAAGGTCAAACTGTAGAATTTTGGGTTCAATATTCTGATGAGAGACTAGATGCAATGAAAGCTAGGGCTCAAAGATTTGAAGCAGAAACGGGTATAAAGGTGAATGTCGTTCACAAGGGTCACTATGGAAAAGTTCAATCAGCTATGATGTCTGCTGCTGGGACAAAAGACATAGCTGATGTTGCTAGAGGATATGGAAATGCTGCTGCTGATATGTATATTGTCAAAGCATCCATTGATCAATCCATCTTAGCAAATAGCAAAAAATGGGGAGTTACTCAGGCAGATATTGATGACTGGGGCGCTAACTGGACAGTAGGTTTCACCCCTTATTTCGATGGTAATCCAAAATTACTTCATGAAGTTGGTAAGTCTGTTGAAATTCTTTATTACAACAAGGACTGGTTAAATGAATTAGGTTTAGATGATCCAAAAACACCTGGTGATTTTGCTGAGGCTGCGTGTGCTGCAACTAATAAAGATTTTAGTGGAAAAATGGGTGAAGAGCCAAGTTATGGTTATGAAATTGATACGGATGCCAGTAACTTTGCAGCTTGGGTTTTTGCTCATGGTGGTGATGTTTTTGATTACGATAAAGGTCAATACATTTTCAATGGTCCAAAATCAGTTGAAGCTATGGAATTTATTCAGGGTATGGCCAAGAAAGGCTGTGCAATTGTAGCGAGAGGAAAATACACTGACCAGCAGTATCTTGGTCAAGGTTCAGTTTTATTTTCTGCAGGATCAACTTCTGGGATTACATATTTTCAAAAAGCCATCGAGGAAGGTTATAATGGGGTATGGGATGTTGCTCCAATATCATATACAACCTCTGAACCAGTTTTAAATCTTTATGGTGGTGGTCTCATTATGGGTAATACAGGAGATGCTAACAGAATGGTTGCTGCTTATCAGTGGATGAAGTATATTTCTAACGCTGAAAATTCAGCCGTATGGTCAACTGAAAGTGGATATGGTTTTGTTAGAGCCTCTTCTGCTAATCATCCTTCTATCCAAAAAATGAGAGATGCCTCACCTCAATATGATAAAACCTTGGGTTTTATAAAATATGGTAAAGGTGAGCCAGCAGTGCCTGGGTATTACTCAGTTAGAGGAGAAGTAGAAAAAGCCTATGCAGCCATCATTAATGGTGAAGATATTATGTCTACACTCAATAAATTAAATGATGATGCTAATGATATATTGAAAGATGCTACTGATAATTAAGCTAAACAATATCTAATTAATAAAGGGTAGTTATTTATAATTACCCTTTATTTTTATAAACCAGTTGGCTTGACTTCATATCCTTCCTTAGGACTCTCATCATCAATTATTTCTTCTGGAAACCCTGGTGCTAAAACTGAAATTCCAGTTGCGTCTTCCAGTCTTCTCATAATGTTTGATGACCATTCTCTATCTCCATATTTTTTTCTTCCATCTTCAAAAATACGGTTGATTAAAGGTGAAATTTCTAAAGGAATATTTTTCTCTTCAGCAATCTTTTGAAATAGCCCTATGTCTTTTAAAACAAGATCCATTGTGAAGTTAATATTTCTTGAACCGTTTAAAATTACTTGCCCTTCGGTTTCATGAACAAAAGAGTTTCCTGAAGAAATTTTAAATGCTTCAAATGTAGTGTTTAAATTCAATCCTGCAGCTTTGCATGTGATCAGAGCTTCGCAAACAGAAATTAAATTTGCTGTTGCAAGGTAGTTAGTAGCTACTTTGAGTACGGAGGCTGATCCCAATTCGCCTGTAAATAATACTTTGTTACCTAATGTTTTCAAAACTGGTAATGCTCGATCAAAGGTTTCTCTTTCTCCTCCAGCAAAAATTGAAATGTTTCCAGTTGCGGCTCTATGGCATCCACCAGAAACAGGGCAGTCCATGGCAAAAGAGCCTTTTTCTGATACTAACTGACCTATTCTTTTAACCTCAGTAGCGTCTGTGGTAGACATTTCTAGCCAAATCGAATTTTTTTTAAGTCCCGTTAGTATACCATTATCTTTATCTTCCATTACAATTGAACACGCTTCTGGAGATGGTAGACAGGTTATAATAATATCTGATAGATCGGCTAATTCTTTTGGGCTTTCTGCCCATTCAGCTCCATTATTTATAAAATCTAGAGCTAGATCTTTTTTGAGATCTCTTAAAACTAATTCATGTTTATTATTTAGGAGGTTCCCAGCCAATTTCCTCCCAACATTTCCAAGTCCAACAAAGCCGATCTTCATTATACACTCCAAATAATAATCAAAATTTAATTGTTTATAGTATTAAACAGCTAATCTTGAAAAATTAAAAATTTATTTTAAAGAGACAGATGAAATAATTAGCAACTATTAAATCGAATTTGGCCTATTATCATTGACAGACTTAATTGTTATCTGACTGGTTTCTGAGGGGCTGTCGGTATCAATGTATTCCATATGGAGTACTTTAGCATCGAAGGATTTCTCAATAAGTTTAGCTATGTAATCTTCTGGGATGCTGTTTTTGTTATGTTGAACATCTACAGCCAGTAAAAGGGCTAAACTGGTGTTAACTTTATCCATGTCTAATGTATTTTCTTTTTTTACAAATGGAAGAACAACGCATTTATTCTTTTTATTGTCTTTATTTGAGTGCATTCATTATCTCCAAATTTTAATGCTAAATATTAATTTAATTATAATGTATGTAAATTAAGAATACAATCATTTACACAATATTTAGTATATTTTTTGAAGTAAGATACAATTTATAGAATTATTGTGGGATTGATCCCACAATAATTCTGTGTTATAAAGATAGTAGCGCCGATTTGTTTTCAGCTTGCGGGCGCCAAATAAATACAGCTAAAAGGTATAGTCCGCCCAGTTTTAGCTGAGGCGGATTTTTTAATTTTAAGCTCATAGTTTGAGCAGGGTATTTAAGCTACAACTTGTGCACCCAGACATTATGTCAAAAGCACTAAAGCGGGGGTAATCCATGGAAAATATTATTTTAAATAACCTGAGGGATAATGCAGGAACTTTAATAGCTGATGGCGCAACAGGAACAAATTATTTTTATAGAGGATTAGAGACTGGAGATCCTCCAGAGTTATGGAACTTATCGAAACCAAACTATGTTGCAAAACTGCATGAAGAATTTATTGAGGCTGGTTCAGATATTATTTTAACTAATTCATTCGGAGGTTCTTCTTCTAGATTGAAATTTCATGGCAATGAAGGAAATGTTAAAAAAATTAATCTAAAAGCTGCAGAAATTGCAAAAAAGGTAGCCATTGAATACTCAAAAAAATATTTGAGAAAAATTATTGTAGCAGGATCTGTAGGTCCAACTGGAGATTTATTTGAACCTTTCGGTGTTTTAAACCATTCAATAGCAGAAGAAATATTTTTTGAACAAATAATATCCCTTAAAAAAGGGGGGGTGGATTTAATATGGATTGAAACAATATCATCATTAGAAGAAGTAGACGCTGCTTTGGCAGCGGCTGAAAGGGCTCAGATTGCCTGTGCGGTGACGATGTCTTTTGATAGCTCAAAAAAAACAATGATGGGTGTTTCACCAAGACAATTTGTTGAGCATGTTTGTAATAGAAAGGTCAAGCCCGTTGCTATTGGAGCGAATTGTGGAATTGGTCCTTCTGAATTGGTTTTATCTATTTATGAAATGAAACAATTCTTACCGAAAGACATTTTGTTGATCGCTAAGGGTAACTGCGGAATACCTGAGTATAAAGATGGTGAAATATATTATAAAGGCAACTCAGATTTAATGGGTAAATATGGTGTTTTATCAAGAGATGTTGGCGCTGATATCATCGGAGGTTGCTGTGGAACAAATGCAAGTCACATTGCATCTATTAGAAATTCAATTCAAAATTTTATAAAAAAAGATTTTACTATTGATAGAATAGATAACGATTTAGGGGTTCCTTGGAAAGATGCCAGCGAGATAAATTCACAATCAATAGAAACTGTCAGGACTAACAAATTAAGAAAAAGAAGAAAAAGAAAATCTTCATAAATTAATTTTATTAATAGCTAGATTTTATATTCTAAAAATTGTAAAAGATTTTAATTTTTAAAATTCTTAGACACGCAATTTTGGAGGTTTTCAATGGATCCTAGCACCTATAAATTTGATACTTTAAGTCTTCACGGAGGACACCAACCAGATAAAAATTTTGGATCAAGGGCGGTTCCTATTTATCAGACGACCTCTTATGTTTTCCAAGACACAGATCACGCCGCTGCTTTATTTAATCTTGAACAAGGCGGTCATATTTATAGTCGTATATCCAATCCAACAGTTGGAGTTTTAGAAGAAAGAGTTTGCGCACTAGAAGGAGGGACTGCAGCAATAGCTACGGCTTCAGGGCAAAGCGCAGTTTACCTCACTATGATGACTTTATTAAATTCGGGAGATCATGTAGTCGCTTCGTCTCAATTATACGGTGGGACAATCAATTTATTAAGATTAACTCTTCCACGTTTTGGTATTAATACTACTTTTGTTAAGCCTGGCGATACAGATGGCTATAAGAAAGCAATTAAGCCAAACACAAAAATGATATTTGGAGAAATTATTGGTAATCCTGGTTTGGAAATAATGGATGTTCCAAAGGTTTCTGAAATTGCTCATAACGCAGGAATACCATTAGTTGTGGATTGCACCTTCAATACTCCTTATTTATGTAGGGCGCTTGATTTTGGGGCTGATATTGTTGTGCATTCTCTAACAAAATGGATGTGTGGTCACGGAACATCAATGGGCGGTATCATTGTAGAAGGGGGTAAATTTGATTGGAAGCAAAATGATAAGTTCCCTACAATGACTGAATCTTACCCTGGATACCATGGGCTTTCTTTTGCAGAAGAATTTGGTCCAGTTGCTTTCACCATGAGAGCCAGAGCTGAAGGTATGAGAGATATGGGCCCATGTATGAGCCCAACAAATGCATTTAATATTTTGCAGGGTATTGAAACTTTATCTGTGCGAATGGATAAGCATTTGTCTAATACAAAAAAGATGCTGGAATATCTAAAAAATAAAGACGGTGTTGCCTGGGTTGCTCATCCTGATCTGCCTGATCATCCTGACCATGAAATTGCAAAAAGAATGTTACCAAAAGGTGCTGGCTCAATGATAGCCTTTGGTGTTAAAGGAGGCAGGCAGGCAGGCGAAGCGTTTATTAATGCGGTTAAATTAGCATCAAACCTTGCCAATGTTGGCGATTCCAAAACATTGGTTATCCATCCTGCTTCAACAACACATGCTCAGTTAGATGCTGAATCAATGAAGGTAGCTGGACTAACAGAGGATATGATCAGATTTTCTGTGGGTATTGAGGATGTGCAAGATATTATTAACGACTTTGATAATGGGTTTAGAGCAGCAAGAAAACTACAACTGGTGGCAGCAGAATGAAGTTTACAGTTAATAAAAAGGAAGTTTTTGCTTCCACAGGCGGTCAGCCATTTGATAACAAAAAACCTTTGATAATTTTTGTTCATGGGAGTGGTTTAAGTCATATTACTTGGGTTTTGCAAACAAGATATTTTGCATTTCATGGATATAGCGTCCTAGCAATTGACCTTCCAGGTCATGGAGATTCAGAAGGTCCTGCATTAAAATCAATGGAAGAAATGGGAGACTGGATAGCTGATGTTATTGATGCAGTTGGTTATAAAGAAGCATCAGTCGTGGGCCATTCACAAGGTTGCTTAGTCCTGCTTGAGTTTGCGTCTAGATATCCAGATAAAGTAAAAACATTAAGCTTGATGGGTGGGGCTGGAGAGATACCAATGAACCCTGAGCTTCTTGATTTGGCAGAAAGTGGTGACAAAAAAGCAGTTGATTTGATGATGGATTGGGCTCATGGTCCCGGAGGTCATTTTGGGGGGCACCCAGTTCCTGGACTACATCATATTAATTTAGGTGCTACAATAGTTCAAAATGGTTCTGTTGAAGTTCTTGGTGTGGATTTTAGAGCTTGTGATAATTATAAAAATGGTTTTAAAGCTGCTGCTATGATTAAATGTCCTGTAATAAACATTCTTGGAGAAAAAGACAGAATGACGCCGGTTAAAGCAGGGAAAAAACTAGCTGATGCAATCCCAAATTCAGAGGTGGTCATTATTCCAAATTGTGGGCATATGATTCTTTTAGAAGAAGCAGATCAAGCTTTGGCAGCTCTCAAAAAGTTTATATTAAAAAATCATCCAGCAAGTTAATTTAGAAAGTATTTTTCAAATATGAAAACAGTGTTGCACAAAATAGGAAGCATTCCATTTAAAGTATTTAAAAATAAAGTTGCTGTTCTTTTTGTTACTTCTCAAGCCAGAGGTAGATGGATACTTCCTAAAGGTGAATTGCTTGATAGTGAAAGTCATGAACAAGCTTGCTATAGGGAAACATACAATGAATGCGGTGCTAAAGGTTACATGATGAAGAATTTTCCAATTACAAAACCTATAACTAAGTTAACAAGTAATGGTCTCATTTCCAATTCTGTGACTTTTTACCCACTGGTTGTTGAAGAACAAGATAGTAATTGGCCAGACCAAAATAAAAGGCAAAGGCACTGGGCTCTTTTGAAAGACGTTAATAAGGTAGCAAGCAGAGAAGACTATATTTATGTTCTAGAAGATTTTAAAAACCTTAAGCCATGGAAGTTAGTTTAGATAAAACAAAATAAATAATCCCAGCCATTAATGCTGATGCAGGAACAGTAATTATCCATGCAGCTGCAATAGAATATAAAAATTGTCTTCTAACTAGTTTTCTTTTATATCTTCTATCAAGTTCTGCAAAAGCTTCTTCTGCGGTATCATTTAATTTATGACCCGGTCTTATTTTTTGTTTATTTGGATTTTCTAAATATTCTCTCAAAAATCCAATCCCAAATATGGAGCCTATCGCAATATGTGTTGAACTTACAGGCAATCCAAGTGTTGTGGCTATTAAAACAGTGATAGCTGAAGATATTGCAACACAATATGCTCGTGGCGCGTTTAATCTGGTAATCTTTTGGCCAACTGTTTTAATTAATTTGGGACCAAATAGTAGAAGTCCAAAAGAAATTCCTAGAGCACCTATCAACATAACCCATAAAGGTATGCTAACTTTAGCAGCTATCTCAGAAGTTTCATTAAATGTTGAAACAATTGCTGCTAACGGTCCGACAGCATTTGCTACGTCATTGGCTCCATGTGCAAAACATAATAATCCAACACCAATAATTAAAGGAAAGTTAAAAAGAGTATAAATGTCTTTTTTTTGGTTTTTAAGATTTATAATTTGATTATTAACGAATGGTTTTGCAATTATATAGGATAAAACTGCGATAGATATCGTATAACTCAATATTTCTATTAGTGATGCTTTGTAAATTTTTTTGAAACCCTTAATGGTCATATAAGCAGTGATAGCGGCTGCCATTACTGCTATTAAAACGGGTATCCACTTTTTTGCAGCACTAATTTTATCTTCTTTATTTAGTATTTTTATTTTTATAAATAATAAAAATGATGCAGCGATAATACCGCCAAGAACTGGCGAAATAATCCAGCTTGCTGCAATTTTTCCCATTGTAAACCAATTTACTATATTCATTCCAGCAGCTGCTAGACCACCCCCTAAAACACCTCCAACAATTGAGTGGGTTGTTGATACGGGAGAATTTAAAATCGTCGCTAAATTAATCCATAATGCTGCAGACAATAATGCACTAAGCATTAAATATCTAAAGTTATCAGTTGAGATTGAACTATCAACCATTATAATTCCTTTAGATACTGTTTTGACAACATCACCTCCAGCTAGCAGTGCTCCAGCAGCTTCGCAGATGGCTGCAATGATTACAGCTGTTGTGATGGTTAAAACTTTTCCGCCAACTGCAGGTCCCATGTTATTTGCAACATCATTAGCACCAATGTTTAACGCCATGTAACCGCCAATAACAGCAGCAATAATTAATATAATTTTATTATCAATTTTGTCAGAAATAAAAAAATCTACAAACAAAGCAGTTAGTAATAAAAAGAAAACAGCAATTATAATAAGGACCCAATTAGAAACATTAAATACTGATTGGTTATAAGAATGTTCTAACCTTTTGAGATCATTAACATAACGATTTTCTAATTTAGGATTTTCCAAGTTTGATTTTTCACAACATAGATAAATGATTTGTGCATTGATTAAACTTTTCAATATAAAATTTCAAGAAGAAAATTTATAATTTTCTTATTATAAATATACCT
>MDSZ01036173.1_pt1 | contig 19831 bp, 20 predicted proteins | sample 811201 | NCBI WGS metagenome assembly MDSZ01 (sample SAMN05326647, study PRJNA326480) | marine metagenome | isolation source: seawater | place: Indian Ocean: North | collected 2010 | reverse complement strand
TATTAATACTGCTGACCATCTTTTAATCCCAACTTTTTCAGAGAGAAATATAATTGAAAAAATCGTTACAAATATCGGTCCAGCAAAAGTTAAGGAAATAACATCTGCTAAAGGTAAATTTCTTAGAGCAATAAAAAGGGCTATAATGGCAATTGCTCCGCTAACAGCTCTAAAAGCATGTAGCCCTGGCCTTTTAGTTTTATAGAACGTAAATATTTTGTTTTTTGGAATAAGGAAAAAAATTGGTATTAGACCAAAAAAGAATCTCATAAATAATAGTTGAGCAACAGGAAAACCATCTAAATACTTGACAAGTATATCCATAGTGGAAAAGCAAATAACACTTCCAACCATATATAAAACAGCTATTTGAGATTTTGAGAGCAAATTTACCGCCTTTTAATTATTCAACTATCATATTAGAATCAAAAGTTAAATATGCAAAGTGCAATTGTTGGAATAGGCTGTTTTTGGAAAGAAACTGAATTCAAAAATTTAAAAGGTATAATTTCCACAGAGGTTGGCTATTGTGGGGGTAATCTAGAAGAAACAAATTATGAAAAAGTTTGTGGAGGTGTTTGTAATTCTGCTGAGGTAATAAAAATTAAATTTGATGAAAAAATTATTTCATATGCTGAATTATTAAAATTTTTCTTTTCAATTCATGATCCTACAACTCTAAATAGGCAAGGCCCAGACATAGGAGCCCAATATCGAAGTGAAATTTTTTATATGAACGATAGTCAAAGAAATGATGCAGAAAAAATTAAAATTGAAATTAACAAGAAGCTTAAAGGGAAAGTTGTGACTCAAATTTCCAAAATAAAAAACTATATTAAAGCAGAAGAATATCATCAAAAATATTTTGAAAAGAAAGGAATTTGATGACTTTAGTTTCTCCAAACTGGGTAGAGAAAAATTTGGGTAAAGTAAAAGTGGTAGATGCAAGTTGGCATATGCCTAAAACTAAAAGAAATGCTTTCAATGAATATTTAAAAGAACACATACCCGCTAGTGTTTTCTTCGATCTTGATAAGATCTCAGAAGAAAATCATGCAATACCACATATGATGCCGGCACTTAAAAAATGGGAATTTTCAATTTCAAATTTAGGAATTAATAATTCAGATCATTTAGTCATATACGATAATTCTGACGTGTACAGTGCATGTAGATGTTGGTTTAGTTTCATATACTTTGGTCATGACCCTATGAAAATATCAATACTCGATGGTGGATTTAAAAAATGGAAAAAACAAAATAGACCAACATCTAACAAAGCTGAAAAAATTAACAAAAGTAATTATGTTGCTAAGGAAATAAAAAAATTAATCAAAAGTAAAGAAGAGATTAAAAATAATATTTTATCAGAAAATTTCGAATTAATAGATGCTAGATCTAAAAAACGATTTTTAGGTATGGAGCCTGAACCTAGAAAAGAGCTGTTGAGTGGAAACATAAAAAATTCTAAAAACATTCCGTTTATAGAATGTATAAATAAAAGCGACAATACTTTTAAAAATTTGGAGGAATTAAAAGATATTTTTAATGAAAGAGGCATCAATTATAACAAAGACTTAGTTTTTACTTGCGGATCTGGAGTGACTGCTTGTGTTTTGGGTCTAGCAAATTCTATTATAAGTGGTAAAACTCCTATTATCTACGATGGATCGTGGGCTGAGTGGGGAAAAAAATAAAATGACAAAATCAAAAAAAGTTACAATTTGGATATTACTGTTCTTTATAACTATCGCTTTAATTATCGGTGCAAGAAGTGCCATAGGTAATCATTTTAAAAAGAAGTTTTCTAAAAGGCCTCCCCCAGGAGTAATTACACAAATTGTAAAAGAAAAAAATTTTAGTCAAACAATTGAGAGTTATTGTACAGCATTAAGTAATAAAACAATATCTTTTAAAATTAAAAAGAGTGAACTAATCGAACCACTAAAATTTGGTAAAAAAGTAAAAAAAGGAGATATAATTGCAAAGCTTTCCTCAAAAAATATTATAGCACCGTTTTCAGGAAAAACAGGGACTAGGGGTATTAGTTCTTCAATATTAGGAACCAACTCTATAATGCTGACTTTAGATGACTCAAAAACTATTTTGTGTGACTTGCAAATCCCTGAAATTTATGCTGGAGTTTTAAAAAAAGGTTTAAAAGTTAATGCAAAATTTTTGGCGTATGAAGATAAGAATTATAAGGGCATAGTTGAGTCAGTTGCCTCTAGAGTTGATGCACAAACTCGTTCTATATTAGCAAGAGCTAGAGTTGAAAATAAAGACCTTGATATTTTACCAGGGTCGCTTTTGGACATTAAACTTTATTACAATGAAAAAAGAGCTCTATCTGTAGCAGACACAAGTATAATTTTTGAAGATGATAAAAAATTTATCTTTAAAGTTTTAGAAGATAATAAAATTGACAAAATTGAAATTGTTACAGGTATTAGAAAAGATGGCAATTTAGAGGTTTTAGAAGGATTAAGAGAAGACGATAGAATTGTAAAAGAAGGTTTATCTAGGCTCAACAAAGGGATGAAAGTAAAACCGATATTTGAATAATAATGCACAATTTTTGTCTCTTAAATATAAAAAGACCTGTTTTAAGCTCAGTTTTTTCCTTAATGCTTGTAGTGTTCGGTCTTTATACTTTCTTTCAAATAAGCACTAGGGAGCTTCCAAAGGATCTTCAACCACCAGTAGTTGAAATCAGAACCAATTATACAGGGGCTAGTCCAACAATAATTTCATCTGAAATATCTGAACCAATCGAATTAGCGGTAGGTGGAGCGGAAGGTATTAAGTCGATTGATACTATTTCTGAAATTGGAAGAAGCACAATCAAGATTGAATTTTTTACAAATATTGATGTAGATGATGCTGCTAACGACATAAGAGAAAGAGTAGGAAGAATTATTGACAATCTACCTGAAAATAGTAAGGCTCCAGAAATAAGAAAAGCTTCTGCTGGCTTCTCTACAAGTATGTGGTTATCTGTAAGCAGTACCTCATGGAATTCATTAGAAATCGGAGACTATGTTAAGAGAAATTTAGTAGATGCATTTAGTTCCGTACCTGGTACTGGTCGAATAATCGTAGGGGGTATTAATGAAAAGGCAGTAAGAGTTTACCTGGATCCAATTAAATTAATCGCAAACGATCTTGAGGTTAAAGAGGTAGAAATTGCAATTAGAAAAAACAACATTTCAATTCCAGCTGGAACTATTGAGTCTAATAATGTCGACCTTACACTTGATTTAAGCAAAGCTTATAATGATATTAATTCAATTAAACAGTTACCAATAAAAAAAATTAAAAGTAAAACTATAATTTTAGGAGATTTAGGAGAGATAAAGTATGGACCAGTCTCAGAGAAAACTCTTTTTAAAGCTCAAAGTCGCCAATCAATAAATGAAAATACTGTAGGGATTGGAATATATGCAAGAACTAATGAAAGTACAGTTACCCTCTCAAAAAATGTAAGAAAAAAAATTAAGGAAATTAGAAAAATTTTACCAAGTGGTCTTACATTATCTGTTAGTTTTGATAGAGCCACTTATATTAAAGAAGCAATCACAATGTGCTATCAGTCCATTTTATTAGCTTTGGCTCTAGTTGTTGGGATTATTTATCTGTTTTTAGGGAATGTGAGAGCAATGATAGTACCTGCAATCACTTTGCCAGTTAGTCTTGTTGGTGCTGCGCTTGGTCTATGGATATTCGGCCTAACTATAAATATTTTCACATTGCTCGCTATAATTTTAAGTGTTGCAATTGTTACCGATGATAGTGTGGTGATGACAGAGTCTATTTATCACAGAATCGAACAAGGCGATTCTCCTCTATTGGCAGCAGCAACTGGAAGTAAAAATGTTATTTTTGCTATAATTTCCACGAGTATAATAATTTTAGCTACTTTTGCCCCCTTGTTGTTTATTGGTGGAATAAGTGGCACTCTTTTTAGAGAGATGGCAATTACACTCTCTTTATGTGTTGTTATAAGTACCTTTACTGCATTGTCAATTGCACCGATGCTTGGATCAAAGTTGCTAGGCAAAAAAGTCGTTAAAACAAAAATAGTATTAAAATTTGAAAAATTTTTTAAATCTTTTGAAAATTTTTATATTGATGCATTAAATTATTGGATAAAAAAACCAAAAACAATTATTTGGTTTATGATTTTTGTAACGATTTTGGGAGGCTTTCTCTTTAAAATAACACCTAAAACTTTATTAGAAAAAGACCCAGATCGTGGCGTGTATCTTGTTTTTGGAAAAACTGATGAGTCTTCGTCTTTTGAGTATACTGTTGACAAAGCTGAAAAGGTTGAAAAAAGACTAATTCCACTATTGCAAAATGAGGATGAACCATACCAAAGATTAATAATGAGAGTTCCAGGTTTTGGGAGATCATCTCAATCATATAATTCATTTATTATAATTGCTTTACTTGATAACTGGAAAAATAGAAATGAGAGTGCACAAACTATTGTGAGAAAGGCTATAGGCAAAATAGTTACAGTTCCTGGTACAATGGCCTTCCCGCTTACCCCAAATTCTGTACGAGTAAGCAATTATCAAAAACCTTTGGTGATAACTATGACAGGACCATCATATGAAAAGCTTTATAAATGGCAAAATCTAGTCATGGAAGAAATGAGAAAAAATAAAGGTCTTGCTGATATCACTTCAGATTACTCAAGAAATAAACCTGAGGTAGAATTAATTATTGATGAAAAAAAAGCAAAAGATCTTGGATTATCAATAGAATCTATTGGAAAATCAATTGAAACTTTATTTTCTGGCAAAACAGTTACTAAATTAAATCAGTCTGGAAAGGAATATCCTATAATTTTACAGGCTGATTTGAAAGATAGAAGAAAAACAGAAAGTTTAAGTAAAATTTTTGTTAGATCTGAAACATCAGGTAAATTAATTTCACTTGCTAATGTTGTTCGTTTTGAGGAAAAAGGATCAGCAAAATTACTTACTAGATATCAAAGATCTAAGTCAATCACACTGACTGCTAGATTGGTTGGTGGATATACTTTGAATGAGGCATTAAATTTTGTTGAAAAGAAGATAGATGATAAGGCTCCCTTTGCAGGAATTTATTATAAAGGGAAATCATTAGATTTAAAAGAGGCTTCAAGTGAACTTTTAATTTTATTTACCTTAGCTTTATTAAGTGCTTATTTAGTTATGGCAGGTACCTTTAATGCCTGGAGACAGCCATTTGTAGTAATGTTAACTGTTCCTTTAGCTGCAATAGGAGGTTTAATTTTTATTCTTTTATTTGATAGCACAATAAATGTTTTTTCTCAGATTGCACTTATAGTTTTAATAGGTATAGCAACAAAAAATAGCATTCTTATAGTCGATTGGGCAAATCAACTAAGGACAAAAGGAAAGACTGTTCAAAATGCAATATTAGAGTCTTGTCAAAGGAGATTTAGACCAATTATGATGACTAGCTTATCAACATTGATAGCGATGGTTCCTCTTATTATCGGAAACATAGGACCTGGTGCCGGTGAAGGTATAAGACTAGCTGTAGGGTGTACAATTTTTGGTGGTATGCTAATTAGTACTTTTTTAACTCTATTCACTACTCCAGTGTTTTATCTTTTGTTATGTAAAAATTCTAAAAGAATGGATGAAGTTGATATTCAGTTGGGGAAAGAGTTTAATAAATAACGTATTTCTTTTTATCTAAATTTTTTTTACAAATTGTTAATTGTTTTTTATACAAACTTGAAGTTTCTCTTACCTTTTTTGCATAAATTATAGCTTTCTTATTATACTTTGCATTTTTATAGTCTCTCCATCCTAAATAGTAAGCAAGATATTGCCTGTATGCATCTGCTTTAGGAATTTTAAGAATTTTAGACGATTTATTTACATACCATCCGATAAAATCAACGGAGTCTTTGTAACGCATTCGGGTTGCAAGTTTTCTTCCAGTTTCATTTTCATACTGCCTCCAGGTTCCTTTAATTGCTTGTGAATAACCAAAGGAGCTCGATTTTCTTTTGAATGGGATAACTTTGAACAACTTGACTCTTTCAGGTTTTGCGAGCCAATTAAAGTTACTTTCTTTTTTAATAATAGCTAGTTGCACATGAATTGGGACCCCCCATTTCTTGAAAGCTGCATTAGAATGTTTGTACCAAAGATATCTTTCCTCGAAAATATCACAGCTATTTTTAGTGTTTTTTGGAATTGAGGAACAAGAGACAAGAGTTAAAAAAAGTGAAAAATAAAATAATTTTTTAAAAGGAATCACATTTAATTTATATAAGAATTTAATCCATAATTCTTCTCCATTTTTCTGGCTCAATGAACTTTCCTTGCCATAATCCGAGCTTATTTTGTTTGGCATAATTTTGCGCTTCAATATATTTTTTTGAATACCTTTTATATGCAATTGCATGTCCATTTTTAACCATCCATTTATTTAAATCTTTTTTTTTGAGATAACAGACTGATACATATCTTTTGTATTTATCTATTGATTTAGCTCCACAAGTAATTAACTGGTTTTTAATTTTTTTTTTCAATGCGTTAGTAGAAATCACTCCACATTTATAATCTTTTTCAAATGATAAAAAACTTATGCTTAAAAATCTTTTCTTACATAATTGTTTTTTTTCTGGTGCGTCAATCCCAAAAAGTCTTATCTTAAAATTATCGATTTTAATAGAATCCCCGTCTATTACCTTTGGTTTACCAGCAATCATCATCTCTGAACTATTTAAATTTTCAGAGTTAAAATATGATATTAATGTTATTAGACTAAGTAAAATCAGACTTGGCTTTTTCATTAAATTCGTTCATCTTTTTTCTTATTTCCTCATCTGAAATATTTTTTTCTTTTAAATCAGTCTTAATTTTTAAAAAAACATCTTGATCACCTGGTTCTTTAAAATCAGCTTTAATAACTGATTGAATATATTCTTTTTCTTTTTCAGCATCATATCCTAATTTACTGGAAACCCACTGGCCAAGATACTTGTTTCTTTTTGACTCTATTTTAAACTTTAGTTCTTCTTCGTTTGCAAATTTTTTCTCAAAAGATTTTTCTCTATCATCAAATTTTTTCATACGGATTTAACTATCCATTTTAAGAAATCAACATTACCATTCTTAATGTCAAAAAATATAACACAAGGATTTTCATATGAATGAATTTTTTTTACTAATCTTATGATTTTTTGAACATTCTTGCTCATAGTTTTTCCAACAATTAGAGCTTCTTTGGACCTATTAATTTTTTTATTCCATGAAAAAATTGATTCTACGTTGTCTATGATATTCGCACATGCTATTAGTTTTCTTTCTACCAATGTTTCTGATATAACCCTGGCTTCTTTTTTTTTTTCACACGTAATATAAAAAAATTTAATACCTTTCATATTAATAATCTAATATAATAATCAATAAATAATCAACAATAATATAATATGAGCAAATTAATACTTGTAAGACATGGACAAAGCCTATGGAATTCACAGAATAAATTTACGGGTTGGGTTGACGTCGACTTATCAGATAAAGGAGTAAATGAAGCTAAAAAATCTGCACAGCTTATAAAAGAAAGTAAAATAAATTTAGATTTATTTTATACATCATACTTGAAAAGAGCTATTAATACTTTAGAAATAATTTTACAGGTTTTGGACCAAAAAAATAAAAATTATCTAAAAGCTTGGCAACTTAATGAAAGACATTATGGTTCCCTCACTGGAATGAATAAAGATGAGATGAAAAAAAAATTAGGTGAGGAAGAGTTTATAAAGTACAGAAGATCGTGGAATATTTCTCCTCCCCCAATTGATAAAAGTAATATAAATCACTCTCTTTTTGGTAAATTAAATAATAGCATTCCAAAACAGTTTGTACCTCTAAGTGAGTCTCTTAAAGATACCTTTGATAGAATTGTGCCATTTTATATTAATAAAATTGAAAAAAATCTTAAAAATAATAAAAATATTTTAATTTCAGCACACGGAAATTCATTAAGAGCTCTTTGTAAAAGTTTATTAAATATATCGGATGATAAGATTAATGAGTTAGAAATCCCAACTGGAAATCCTTTACTGTTGAGTTTTAATGAAAATTTTCAGGTTAATAATTTTGAATACCTAGACAAAACTAGAAAAAAAGAAATTTTGTTTAATCAATGAATCTTCCTTTGAGCTCGTTGTAAATATTGATACTATTTATATGATAGAAGTCTTGGATACTTTCTAAGCCAGATATTTCTTTTTTAATTACTAAATCATTCCAAATTTCATTCATTGAAAAGACCTCTTTATTTATTTTTATAAGAAAATCTCTTTTAATTATTTGAGCTCCAATAAAAATAAATTCATTGATTTTATTCTTTGATACTAAGTTATTTTTAAGATTAAAATCACCTTGAAAAGATTTATCAAAACTTTTATTTTTATTAACTAATAGCATTGATAATTTTTTTGTTTTAAAAAATAGATCTTGCAAAGACAAAAGTTCATCTTGGTAATTATCATTCCATAATGTATCTGGATTTAAGACTAGGAAAGGATCATTTTTGAATTTTTTAGTAGCATTTAGAATACCACCGCCAGTATCCAAAAGTTTTGTTTCTGTAATGATTTCAACTTTTGAAGAGTAATTTTCATTTTTAATATAATTTTTAATTTTGTCATGTAGATAATGAGTATTAATTATAATTTCTTCAATACCAATTTTTTCTAAAAACCTAATTGCATTATTCAAAAGATTCGTGCTCCCAATTTTAATAAGGGGTTTTGGAGTGGTTTTGGTTAAAGGCAACATTCTTTTTCCATAACCCGCAGCTAATATCATTGATTTTTTAATTTTCATTAGAAGTTCACCCTTCTTCTTACTTTTTGATTGACTGCATTATCTAAAAGTTTTTTTAATTTTGAGAAAATAGGGTGTTTCATTCTCATCTCTATAAGTTTCCAAGTATGAGGTAAATATTTTAAATATTTTTGTTTATTATCCCTAAGATTTAATCTTACAAAAATTCCGAGTATTTTCAAATTTCTTTGTACAGATAAAATATGAAAATCACTTATTGATTCTTTTATATTTTTTCTCAATCTTGGTCTCGTATTCAAATAAATATTGAACAGATCTTTTTTTAAATTTGTTGTTGTTTTAATTCTCACATCATCTATCAATGAATCTACATCATAAAAAGGGTTGCCTAAAATTGCATCTTGATTATCAATGACGCCAAATTTTTTTTTATGTACCATTATATTAGAGACATGAAAATCTCTATGGGTAAAGAAATTATTTTTAAAAAATATTTTTTTATAAATTAGATTAAGTTCCCTTTTAATTAAGGGTTTAAAAAACTTAAATTTCTTTTGTGTTAATACAGATTTTAGATACCAATCAAAAAATAAATCGGATTCTTTATGAAGGTTATTAATATTGTATTTTTCTATTATAATTTTTTTTTTTTTAAAAATATATTTTTCTTTAAATTTTATTTTTTGTATTTTTGCCAAAAGTTTAATAACATTTTTGTACTCTATTTTTTTATTTTTTTTTTTCCTCAAAACATCATAAAGAGATAATTTTCCGAAATCGCTAATTTCAATGATACCCTTTTTAAAAAAACTTTTGATAAGTTTAGGGGCTAAAATTTTATTATTATTTAGAATTTGGTTTATTGCACTATAAACAAATAAGTTTTTATATTTCTCTTTTTTGGCCGAAACAATTATTGATGTTTTAGAACCACTATAAAGCCTATAAAATTCCCTAAATGAAGCGTCACCCGAAATCTTTTTTAGTTTATACTGCATCTATCCTAAAATTTTTCCATTTACCGAAACCTTTTATCTTTATTTTTCTAGAAGTATCATTTTTGGTATATTCTAGATAAATTTCAAGTCTTTCATTTGATTGAGTTCTTATTAAGTTTGGCCATTCCACTATTTTTACTGTTTTTTTTTCATGATCAAAAATACCAAGTCGATCTATTTCCATTTTTTTTTTAATCCTGTATAAATCGTAATGTAGGACATTATAATTTTTAATTTTATATTCGTATAAAATATTAAATGTTGGACTTAAAACTTCAGTTTGTTTAAGTGAATTTTTTTTCTGCAACAAGTTTATAAAATTTCGAACAAAAGTCGTTTTACCAACTCCTATTTCCCCAAATAATAAAATGCAATCTTCTTTTCCAATTTTTTTTAAAATCTTTCTTGATATAGTAGATAAATTTTCTAAAGATTGAATTATCATTAACTACTAAATTAGTAGCGATAAGTGTCAGATTTAAAAGGACCAGATGTTTTTACATTTATATACTCTGCTTGATCCTTTGATAACTTAGTTAGTTTAGCCCCAACTTTATTCAAATGAAGCATCGCAACTTTTTCGTCTAAATGTTTAGGAAGAACATAAACTTTATTTTCATAATTTTTATGATTTTTCCATAACTCTATTTGAGCCATCACCTGATTCGTAAACGATGCACTCATAACAAAACTTGGATGACCAGTGGCACAGCCTAGATTAACTAATCTGCCTTCAGCTAAAAGAATGATCTTTTTTTTGTCTGGGAATTCTATTTCATGAACTTGCGGTTTTATTTCTGACCATTTATAATTCTTTAAAGCTTGGACTTGAATTTCATTATCGAAATGTCCAATATTACAAAGTATTGATCTATCTTTCATTTTTCTCATATGATCTGCTGTTACAATGTCTTTATTTCCAGTAGCGGTTACAACGATATCTGCATCTGAAATAGCTTCATCCATCAGTACTACTTCATAACCTTCCATTGCTGCTTGCAGGGCGCAAATAGGATCTGCCTCTGTAACCATTACTCTTGCACCACTTTGTCTAAGTGATGCGGCGCTTCCTTTTCCAACGTCCCCAAATCCGGCAACAATCGCCGTTTTCCCCGACATCATAACATCAGTTGCTCTCTTAATGCCATCTACTAAACTTTCTCTACAACCATATAGATTATCAAACTTAGATTTGGTGACCGAGTCGTTTACATTAATTGCAGGAACTAGTAATTCTTTTTTATCTTCCATCTTTTTAAGTGCTTTGATCCCTGTAGTAGTTTCTTCCGATAAACCTTTAACTGATTTTAACAAACCTTTGTAATCTTTATGCATTAATGCTGTAAGGTCTCCACCATCATCTAGTAACATATTTGGTGTCCAACCCTTTTTACCTTCGATTGATTGTTTAATACACCAAACGTACTCTTCCTCTGTTTCACCTTTCCACGCATAAACTGGTATACCTTTTTTTGCTATAGCAGCAGCTGCGTGATCCTGTGTAGAAAAAATATTACATGATGACCATCTTACTTCGGCTCCTAAATTATCCAAAGTTTCAATTAAAACAGCTGTTTGTATTGTCATATGAAGACAGCCAATTATTCTAGCTCCTTTAAGAGGCTTCTGCCCCTTATATTCTTCTCTCAGTGCCATTAAACCTGGCATCTCAGTCTCAGCTATTGAGATTTCTTTTCTACCAAATTCAGCTAATTTGATATCTTTGACTTTATAGTCTTGTGGCATTTTGAATTATTTTTATCAACTTACTATTGTCTTATCAACCAAAATTACTACACTAATTTTGGAAGTAGAACTTCTATTTGCGCCCCTTTTGTATTTACACGGTTAGATGCTGATATCGTTCCTTGGTGAAGTTCTACTATATTTTTAACTATATTTAACCCTAGACCAGAGTGTTCTCCGAAATTCTGTGGTCTATTGCTGTAAAATCGTTTAAAAATATTTTGTACTGAAGTTTCACTAAAACCAGGTCCTTCGTCTTTTATCCTTAAAGCAAAGTTTTTATCTTTTTCAATAATTTCGATCTCAATTTTTCCATTATCGTCACTAAAAGAAACAGAGTTATCTAATAAATTAGCAACAACTTGTTCTAATCTATTTTCAATACCTAAAACAAAAAAACCTTTACCATTACTATTTTTTCTAGAAATTTGAATTTTTATTTTCTTTCCTTTGTTGAATATAGTTTGATTAAAGTCCTCCACAACATTTTGTATAATTTCATTAAGATCAATTTTCTTCATTTTTTCTCGTGACAAAGAAGCTTCATCTTTTAACATTTGGGAGTAGTCTGTTATTAACCTTTCAATCCTCTCTACATCGTGGTCAATTATTTGAAATAATTTTTCCCTCTCTTTTTGTATACTAGTTTTATGTAAAAGTTCAGATGCACCTTTAAGAGATGCAAGCGGATTTCGTATCTCATGAGCTAAATCTGTAGAGAAAGTTTCTGCTCTATTAGTTCTTTTTTGCAACTCAGATGTCATCTCTTCAATTGATTTAGTAAGTTTGCCTATTTCATCTTTTCTAATAAAAAATTTTCCTATATTAGTGGGCTTTTCAGACTTGCTTTTAATGGATTCAGTGTAAGAGACCAAAAAACCAATGGGCTTTAAAATATATTTATTTAAAAACAAAGAAAATATTAATATTACTAATGCGACTGCCAGAACAGTTCTTATTATAAAATTTTTTCTTTCCTCAACTGCAAAAAGGATATCGTTAGCACTTTCTGTTACCATAATGTACCCAATAATGTTTTGATTTTTTTCAATTTTACTCAGTGTACTGACAAAGAAGTCGTTATTAGTCTCATTCTCAAGTACCAGTATTTTTCCTTGAAAGTCATTATTTGTGATTTCTTTTATTGAAAAATCATTTTTTATACCAAAGCTGCTTTCCTTATTACTATCTTGTTTTTTTCCGATCACATTACTACCATTAATGTTTTCTTCTAAAACTTCTTCTGATTTTGTAAAAACGTTTTGATCAAGATCTAGTATGTTGGTATCACCAATTAATTCACCTTCTAAATCGTAAAACTGAACCCTGTCTAAACTTTGAAAAAGAAATCTTGTTGAAAGCAAAAATTTTGTGATGCTCTCCTTTTCAAAAGATATTTTTAATCTTTCTAAATGTGAGAAAGTATTATTTATTATTATTAAATGATTCTCTGATCTTTTTTTTACCAGGTTAGGCTGCACAGCCTTTAAATAAATTATAGTGAAAATTCCCAAAATAGAAAATACTAGAAAGTTAAATAATAAAAATTTTTTTAAGATAGACGCTGACTTTTTTTTCTTCATTAACTAACATTCCATCTATATCCGCTTCCGTATCTCGTTTCGATTGCAGAAAATTTATCATCAACTTTTTTAAACTTTTTTCTTATTCTTTTTACATGACTGTCAATTGTTCTATCTTCGATTTCTGTATTTTCCTTATACGCAATATCCATTAGATGCGCTCTTTCCTTTATTACACCAGGTCGTTTTGCTAATTCTTTAACAATTAAAAATTCTGTTGTGGTTAATTTATCTGGTAAAGGTTTTCCATTCCACTCACACTCTAGTTGAGATGGGTCTAATTTTAATTTTCCGTGTACTATCAAATTTTTTGTGTCATCTATTGACTCTGTTTTTTTTCTTAATTGAACTCTTATTCTTTCAATTAAGACTTTCATTGAAAATCCTCCTGACTTTTTTACAAAATCATCCGCTCCTAACTTAAGACCTAATAATTCATCAACTTCCTCATCTTTTGATGTTAAAAAAATTATTGGAATAGAAATTTTTTTTCTTATTTTTGTTAAAAGTTCTTCCCCATCCATTCTGGGCATTTTAATATCTATCACTGCTAAATCAGGTGGATTTCTTATTAATCCATTAAAAGCACTTTCGCCATCAATATAGGTTTGTACCTTAAATCCCTCTCTCTCTAATGCTATGCTTATACCTGTAAGTAAATTGCGATCGTCGTCAACTAATGCGATTGTTTGTGTCATAATTCATTTTAATAATCCTAAATAAATTGTCAAAATTTAGGCGTCTTTTTTATTTAATTATTGCGTTTCACCCCAATTATATCCTGAATTCACACTAACCTCCAACGGAATCGAGAATTTATGGTGGGAAGAGTTTGAAGATGAAATCATTGAATTTTTTACCAATTTTATAACGTGAAGTTTTTCATTTTCATTACACTCGAAGATTAACTCATCATGAATTTGGAGTAACATTTTAGCCTTAAAATTTTTATCATTTGTGATCTGATCATCTATTTTGATCATCGCTAATCTTATAATATCTGCTGCAGTGCTTTGTATTGGTGCATTAATAGCCGCTCTTTCTTGAAAACTTCTCACATTGAAGTTTTTGTCGTTTATACCTCTTAAATGGATTCTTCTACCAAAAATATTGTGCACATATCCATTTTTTCTACAAAACTTAACGGTCGAGTTCATATAATTTTTAATTTCTGGAAACTTTTTAAAATACGAGTTAATGAAATCAGCCGCTTCTTCATTTGAAACCGAAATTTGTTTAGCTAGACCAAATTGAGTGATGCCATAAATAATCCCAAAATTTATAGTTTTAGCTTTTCGTCTTAAATCTTTAGTAACTTTATTGATTGGCACATCAAAAACTTGGCTGGCTGTCAAATTATGAATGTCCTCCTTGTTTTTGAAGGCCTTTTTTAACTCTTTCACATCCGCTATTTCAGCCAAAATTCTCATTTCAATTTGATTGTAGTCAGCTGAAACTAAAATATTATTTTTTTCTGCTACAAACGCTTTTCTGATCTCTCTTCCTGCTTCGGTTTTAATAGGAATGTTTTGTAAATTAGGGTCGCTAGACGCTAGTCTTCCAGTGTTAGTTGCAGCGAGCAAAAAAGAAGTGTGTACCCTCTTTGTTTTTTTACTAATATGATCCTGCAGAGCGTCTGAATATGTATTTTTTAATTTTGATAGCTGTCTCCATTCTAAAACCATTTTAGGGAACTTGTGTCCTTTAAAAGCAAGATCTTCTAACACAGTTGCACTAGTAGCCAAACCGCCTTTTTTTGTTTTTTTTAGTTTTGTAATTTTCAGATCATTGTAAATGACTTCACCAAGTTGTTTTGGTGAAGCAATGTTAAAGTTTTTCCCTGCTAACGAGTAAATATCTTTTTCAATACTACTTATTCTATTTTGATATTTCTTGGATAGTTTTTTTAAATAATTTTCATCTACTTTAATTCCATTGCACTCTAGAACAGAAAGTATCTTGATCATCGGTTTCTCGAAGTATTCGTAAACCTTATTTAATTTTTCATTATCAAGTCTATCTTTTAAATTATTGTAAAGTCTTAATGTTACGTCTGCATCTTCAGCTGCATATTCTGTTGACTTTTTTATATCAACATCTTGAAAATTAAGTTTATTTTTACCTGTGCCAACTACATCCTTATAAGAGATTGTTTTATGATTTAAATGTAATTCTGATAGTGTGTCCAACCCATGCCGGTTTACTCCTGCATCTAGAGTATATGAAATTAACATTGTATCTTCTAACGATTGGATATTAATACCTCTTTGATTTAAAACAATAAAATCAAATTTAATATTTTGACCAACTTTAATAATACTAGGATCCTCAAGAATATTTTTAATTTTTTTTAATACAAGTTTTTCGTCCAAAGTGTTTTTATCATTGTGATTAAGCGGAATGTAACAAGCTTTATTAGGTGCATAACTAAAAGAAATTCCAACAAGATCTGTATCTACAGGATTTAATGATGAAGTCTCGGTATCAACTGATATTATTGGTTTTGAATTTAATATCTTTATCCATTTTTCTAAATTGTTTTCATTTACTATACATTCATATTCTTTTACATTAATTTTTTCAGAGCCTTTTTTGTCTTTTCTATCCTCATGTTTAATGCTTGGTTCCCCATAAAGGCTAATCGCTTGACTTAAAAGTCTGTTAAATTCCATTTCTCTTAAAAAATTATAAAGTTTATTTTTTTCTATTTGTTTTAGAATAAAAGAGCTTGGATCATGTTTTATTGGAACATCATTTTTTAAAGTAACTAATTTACGACTTAACAAAGCTTTGTCCTTATTTTCTATTAATGTTTCTTTTCTTTTTTTTTGTGGAATTTCCTCTGCATTATTTAAAAGGTTATCTAAATTTTTATATTTATTTATAAGTTCAGCTGCTGTTTTAATCCCTATGCCTGGTACACCCGGTACATTATCTGAAGAATCACCTGCCAAAGATTGAACATCAATAACTTGGTTGGGTTTTACACCAAATTTTTTAATTACGTCTTCCTCATCTAAAAATTTACTTTTCATCGGATCATAAAGTTTTACCTTCTTAGATACTAATTGCATTAGATCTTTATCGGATGAAATTATTGTAACTTTAGCACCTGCATCAACAATCGTTTTTGCATATGTTGCGATTAAGTCATCAGCTTCGTAGTTTAATAGTTCTACTGAAGGCAGATTGAAAGCTTCAACTGATTTTCTTATATATTCAAATTGTGGGGCTAAGTCGTCTGGTGCTTCAGATCTATTTGCCTTATAATCTTTGTATATTTCATTTCTAAAATTTTTTCTCGCGGAGTCAAAAATAACAGCAAAATGAGTAGGCTTAAAATTTGCATCTCCAGATTTTGCATCTTCTAAAAGTTTAAAGAGCATAGAGCAGAAGCCACTAACTGCTCCAGTTGGTAACCCGTCGATTTTTCTAGATAATGGTGGTAATGCATAATATGCTCTGAAGATATAGCCTGAACCATCAATTAGAAAAAAATGATCGGACTTTTTTAACAAACTCATATTATAATTATATCTTATTTTTTTCATGATATATTAAATAACTATGGATAAAATTGCTTTAACTGTTGAAAATCTCACAAAGATTTATTCAAAAAATAAAAGAAAACAAATTTCTGAAAAAGCTTTGAACAGTCTTAGTTTTGAGGTCAAACAGGGAGAAATTTTTGGATTGTTGGGCCCCAATGGAGCGGGAAAAACTACTTTTCTTAGTATATTAGGAGGGACTGTTATTAAAACTCAGGGAAAGGTAAATGTATGGGGTTTCGACTTAGATAAAAATCCCAGGCAAGTGAGAGCTTCCATAGGTATTGTTCCTCAAGAAGTTAATTTGGATGCTTTTTTTAGTCCTAAAAACTTACTGGAGCTACAAGCGGGTTTATACGGTGTGCCTAAAAATAAAATGATAACAGAAACAATTTTGAAAATGGTCTCTTTAGATAAGCAAGCTAATTCATATTCTAGATCTTTATCAGGAGGAATGAAAAGAAGATTGTTAATTGCAAAAGCAATGGTCCATCAACCTCCTATATTGGTTTTAGACGAGCCCACTGCTGGAGTTGACGTAGAATTAAGAAAAAACCTTTGGGATAATGTAAAAGAATTAAATAAACAAGGTGTAACAATTATTTTGACTACGCATTATCTTTTTGAGGCTCAAAAAATGTGCGATCGTATAGCTATCATAAATAAGGGTTGTTTAGTTGCTTTAGATACAACAGAGAAGTTGTTAGATAGAATTAAAACAAAAAAAGTTATTTTTAAAGTTAAAAATGTTGTAAATAAAGAAAAGCTTTTTATGAGTGGAGCCAAATTTAATATAAATTCGGATAATTCAATAATTGTAAGTTATGAAAAAAAATCATCCAATTTTAAAGAAATATTAAACTTGATAGAGAAGAATGGGATGGAAATCCAAGATATTTCAACTGATGAGGGTGATTTAGAAGATGTATTTGTCCAGTTAACAAATGACTAGATTTATTCTCAAAATAAAGTAAATATATAGTTATGGAAATAGTAAAAGAAATTAAACAGTCAAAATTAATTAAGTATGTTTTTTATGCATTAATAGGAACAGTTCTATTAGCAGTTTCCTCAAAAATTAAAATTCCATTTTATCCAGTGCCAATGACGATGCAAACTTTTGTTGTTTTGTTTATAGGAGTTGCTTTTGGTTGGAAGATGGGAACTTTTACAATTATATTATATCTCTTTGAAGGCATTATAGGTCTGCCAGTTTTTTCAGGTACTCCAGAAAAGGGGGTTGGACTTGTCTATTTCATGGGACCAACTATGGGGTATTTGATTGGATTTATTTTTGCAGCATTTTTCTCAGGAGTTTTTCAGTATACTCAAAATATTTTATTGAATTTTTTGAAAATAGTTTTTGCAACATTATTTATTTATGTAATTGGGATGTTTTGGTTGGGAAGCATAATTGGATGGGAGAAGCCAATTTTTGAAATAGGAGCAAAACCATTTTTGCTTGCTGAATTATTCAAAATCCTTTTGATAACTCTATTTGTTCCGAAAATACAAAAATTTAGAAATTTAATTAATTAGCTAGATTACCTGGGTGCTCTTTTAGACAAAATTCTTTGCAATGTTCTTCTATGCATTTTAAGTCTCCTAGCAGTTTCAGACACATTTCTATTGCATAGCTCAAAAACACGATAAATATGCTCCCATTTCACTCTATCAGCTGACATGGGGTCTTTTGGAGGTATCGCCTTAGATCCAGGAGATGATAGCAAAGCTGCCTCAACGTCGTCTGCATCCACAGGTTTAGCTATATAATCAATTGCCCCGGCTTTTACGGCTGCGACGGCTGTTGGTAAGTTGCCATACCCGGTAAGCATTACGATTCTGCTATCCTTGTTTATTTTGGATAGTTCTTTCACCACGTCCAAACCATTGCCATCCTCGAGTCTAAGGTCAATAAGGGCGAAATTAGGGGCTTTTTTACTTAGTAATTCAAGTGCTTCTTTCTTACTCTTAGCCTCTTTAACCAGAAAACCTTTCTTTTCCATTGCTCTTGATAGCCTGCCTCTAAGGGGATCATCGTCATCAACAATGAGCAGTGACTTGTCCTCAAAATCTGAAATCTTCAGTTGAGTGGCATTTTTTATTTCATTATCCATGCCTTGTATATGGGAGTCTTATCCCGAATTTCAACCAATTTTTATTAATTTTTTACTTTACATAAAGTAAAAAAAACCTTAAACGCGGGAATAGAAGGTTGTTTTTAGTAAATTTTTAATAACCTTTACTGTGTAAACAAAATGAGGGACACATGAAATGCGAAAATTTAAAGACGTTAACGAGTTAGTTAACACATTGAAACCGGATTTTCCGGTGTACTGCTTAAGGCCAGAAGCTGTAAAAACTTCAGTAAAGTTTTTTAAAAAGAATTTTCCGGGAAGGGTTCTTTACGCAGTTAAAACGAATCCCAATGAAAGTATAATCAAAACCGTTATCAATAATGGCATTAAAGATTTTGATGTAGCTTCGATTAATGAAATCAAACTTATAAAGAAAATTGATAATAAAGTTAAAGTATACTTTATGCATACTGTCAAAAGTAAAGAAAGTATTGAAGAAGCATACTTCAAATATAGTGTAAAAGATTTTGCTTTAGACACTAAAGAAGAATTATTAAAAATTCTCGAAGCAACGAATAATGCAAAAGATTTAAATTTATATTTAAGAATTGCTATATCAAATGAGCATGCAGAAATTGATCTTTCAAGAAAATTTGGTGCACTACCAAGTGAAGCCCTTGGATTGTTAAGACTTTGTAAGGCTCATAGTAATAAGGTAGGATTAAGCTTTCATGTTGGATCTCAATGCATGGATAAAATTTCTTTTTCTAAGGGTATAGAGGAAATTGGAAATATTATAAAAAAAACAAAAATTATACCTGACGTTATAAATATTGGTGGTGGATTTCCTTCGATATACCCTGATTTAATTCCAGAGCCTCTAGAAAATTATTTGGATGAAATTAAAAAAAGTATAAGTAATCTATAATTAGAAAAAAAGCCGGAAATTTTTTGCGAACCTGGAAGAGCAATAGTTGCTGAAGCTGGATCAACTATAGTAAAAGTTATATTAAAGAAAAAACAAAAACTATATATCAATGATGGAAC
>MDSZ01272257.1_pt1 | contig 19835 bp, 25 predicted proteins | sample 811201 | NCBI WGS metagenome assembly MDSZ01 (sample SAMN05326647, study PRJNA326480) | marine metagenome | isolation source: seawater | place: Indian Ocean: North | collected 2010 | reverse complement strand
TATAATAGGAATCATGGCATTCCTGTTAGGGTTGCTCGCTACCACAACATCTTCGGACCAGAAGGAACCTGGGATGGAGGAAGGGAGAAAGCACCAGCAGCAATCTGTCGCAAGGTCGCTTACCTCCCAGCAGAGGGTGGTGCTATTGAGGTGTGGGGTGATGGGAAACAAACAAGATCCTTCTTGTATATCGACGAATGTATTGAAGCAACCCGTAGATTGATGGACAGTGACTTCATGGGTCCTGTAAATATTGGTTCTGAGGAGATGGTTACTATTGATGAGTTAGTGGATACTGCTGCTAGAGTTTCTGGCAAGGAAGTACGGAAGGTGCATAAACTTGATGCACCTTTAGGTGTTCGTGGTCGTAACTCCAACAATGATTTGGTTCGTGAGAAACTCGGTTGGGACTACTCTCAAACTCTTGAGGAAGGAATCCGCAAAACTTATGAATGGATTCATGGACAAATTAATCAAAATGAAGAACCCACATACTATGAAGATGTTCATGGTTTAGTTGCGGGGAACGTTTGATATGAATATTGTTTCGGGTAATTGTGCCGGAGCCTTTAGTGGGTTTCTGGCACAACTGGCATGGATGGAAACTGCGGAGAGAAACAAAGATATTAATCTCTTTTTACATACTAGAAATAAAACTCACTATCCTGGTAGCAGTTATTCCAACTATCGTTGGTTTAATTCTACTGACTGTAACAACATTGATGAAGTTACTGAAGAAAATATTCTGTTTGATTTTTTTGAACCAAATGAGTACATGACCAGGGAATATCCTGAGGAGTTTACTTACTTTGAAACATATCCTGCTGATGTCAAAGATCAGTTTTTAAATTATCCAGAAGACACTCTCAAATATGATGGTAGAGGGAGTAATAAAGATCAATACTCGGACACAGAATTCTTCACTAAGACTAGAAATGCTTTGAATAATCAGTGGAATAAGTTTACTTTTTCTGACCGAATGAAGAAATTGGTTGAGGAAGAGGAGAAACTGATTGAAGGTAAGAAAGTCATGACTCTCATGCTCCGTCACTCTGAGCACTATGTCGGAGCAACCAAAGGATACAAACTAGGCGGACCTGCTGTAATTGAGAATGCAATTAGGTGTGTCAAAGAACGTATGGATGATTATGATGCAGTTCTTCTTACCACACTTATTCAACCATTTGTTGATCAGTTCAGAGATATTTTTGGTGATAAACTAATCACCACCGATAGAGATCGTTTTCCAATTGACATTGATTGGAAAGGTGGTCGATATACTCAGGAACCTATGACTAACCTTGAGTATGAGACTGAGTATCAGAATGCATTCCTTGACGTTATTTTAACGTCAAAGACTGATCTTGCTATTGGAAGTAGTAGTAATATGTTTCTTGCTTCTATGTGCATGAACCCAAAACTCAATCACGAAATGTTTATTATTACTGATGGGTGTTGATATGAAAAAGAAGTTTAAACTATTAAATGATACGTTCATCCATTTAGATAATGATAATAAAGGATACATTGTTCATAGAAAAGAATCTAAGTATCTTGAGTGGGTTCATTGTGGTGTAGGACAACAACAAAAAACTTTTGATACTCTGGAAGAGAGTGATGAAACTTTTTATGTTGATAAGTTTCTTCCTATTGGTCTTCAAGACAAGAAGAGCAGTAAAAAATATGGAGTCATTCTTGAGAGTCATTGGATTGCACAACCAGTTATTGATCATCTCAAAGAAAATTTTGATGAGTATATGAATTGCTATGACAAGATTTTCACTTGGAGTGAAGAACTTTGTGACATGCATGAAAACATTCACTGGATTCCTGGATATGGTTCTTATATCATGAAACCTGATATATATCCTAAGAACAAATTAGTTTCTATTATTTGTTCTATGCAAACTTGGTTGCCTGGTCATCGTGACAGATTAGCAATGGTTGAGCAACTTGAACCATATGCTCCATGGTTTGGTCGTGGACGTGGTGATATGGAACTCAAAGAGAAGGAGGATGGGTTGTGTGACTACATGTTTTCAGTTGCTATTGAAAACAGTAACCAATACTTTAGTGAAAAGTTATTAGATTGTTTTTTGACAGGAACAATTCCAATTTATTATGGAACTCCTAGTGTTGGTAATTGGTTTAACACAGATGGGATGATTATTCTTGAGGATGGATTTGATATTGAATCCTTGACTGAAGAAATGTATTATTCTAAAATGGATGCCATCAAAGATAACTTTGAAAGAGCATTAAAAATGGAAATTGTAGAAGACTTTATTTGGGAGAACTATTTCAATGTCTAATGTTTTGTATGAAAAGGCAGCTGCCGAAAATAAAAATCCAATGTATTACATCTATGAAGATGTTGGGATTAAAAAAGATTGTAAGTATTTTGTAGAAACTGGAACACATTTTGGGGGTAGTGTGTCTGTAGCACTAGAACTTGGATTTGAAAAGGTTCTAAGTTGTGAAATGATGGAAGATCGGTATCGTCATTGAATGGAAAAGTTTAAAGATGATGATAATGTATTCCTTTATTTGGGAAATTCAGTTTCCTCTTTTCCCTACATGATGAAGAACATTGATCAAAAATCTTTGTTCTGGTTAGATGCACATGCTGAGGGTGGTGGTGTTCCTACGTTTGAAGAACTTGACTTTATTAAGACTCTCCCTACCAGAAATCATAGTATCCTAATTGATGATGTGCCCATTTACTTTGCTGGTGAGATGAAGAAGAAATTGAAAAATAAACTTCTCTCAATTAATCCAAACTATACTATTGTCGAATATCAAATTCGTGATGATGTGGGTTATGTGATGGGAGCATATGTTGAATGAAGACGTGTTTGATTCACCAACCGGCAGGAATTGGTGACGTTTTCTTTTTACAGCATCTTGCAAGAAAATATATTGAATTTGGTTATCAAGTTGTTTGGCCTCTAAGAGAAGACATCCTTTGGATCACAGATTACATTAAAGATATAAGTTTCTGCAGTGTAAATGATGACTTTGTAGGCAAACAGTATTATGGTCAGGACTTAATTATTATTAGTCCTGACTTTGTTTACCTTGGTGTAGATAAAACTCACCTCTGGGGAGTGAAAGTCAAGAGTAATATCGTATCCAAATATCAATTAGCAAACATAGATTATCATAATTGGAAGGATGGGTTCCTCTTTGATAGAAATATTGAAAAGGAAAATGAACTATACTATGATGTTTTGGGTTTGAAGGACGATAGTGAGTACGTCTATGTCAACAGCTACTACAATACTGATAACCTTGTATTAGATTCTTTTGTGGGGAAAGAATTTGGATATCCAATAGTCGAGAATGAGATTTTAGATGGATTTACTCCATTTGATTGGATTAAGGTTTGGGAAAACGCAAGAGAAATTCATACTAGGGCAACATCTATTAGTTTTATTATTGATAAATTAAATATCAAATCAGAAGTTTATTATTATTATCTTCATGATAATCAATATAATGATCTTTTGAATATCTTTACGAACGTCAAAGAATATATTGATCTCAATAACGTACCTCAACGTTTAGGAAGTTTTAGTGATGAAAGCAGCAATTCTTGAAAAAATCAACTCTCCTCTTTCTGTAAGAGAGGTTGAGATAAGTGAACTTGAAGTTGGACAGGTTCTTGTAAAAGTTTTAGTAAGTGGACTTTGTGGAGCACAACTTCACGAAATCCGTGGTCATAAGGGTAATGAAAAGTTTCTTCCACATATGATGGGGCACGAAGGATGTGGGATTGTAGAGGAAATTGGTCCTGGGGTGACCACTGTGAAGGTGGGAGACAAGGTTGTTATGCATTGGAGACCTGGATCTGGTATTGAATCTTCATTTCCTAAGTATCTTTTAGATGATAAATGGATGAGTAGTGGTAAATGCACTACTCTTAGTGAGTATTCTATTGTCTCTGAGAACCGTGTAACGACAGTTCCTCATGATACTCCCTCTGATTTGTGTGCAATTCTCGGTTGTGCTCTGACCACGGCTATGGGAATCATTGATAATGAGGTTGATCTTAAGTTTGGAGAGAGTGTTGCTGTCGTCGGTTGTGGTGGTGTTGGTCTGAATCTAATTCAAGCAGCAGCACTTAAAAGTGCTTGTCCAATTCATGCCATTGACAACAATTCAAGTAAAAGAGATCTATGTTTTACTGCTGGTGCCACTATTTTTGCTGAAAGTGTTGATGAATTGACTGAAAAAGTAGACGTAATCATTGATACCACGGGTATTCCAGAAGTCATCAGTGCTTGCATGTCTAAATTATCAGGTAAGGGACGCATGATTCTTGTTGGTCAACCTGCTCCAGGAAGAGGTGTAGAGATCATGAATGCGGTCAATCTCTTCAATGGTATGGGTCAGACTATCAAGGCAACCCAGGGAGGTAAAACGAATCCTGCAGAGGATATCCCTCGTTATGTTCGTATGCACAAGGAAGGATTGCTTGATGTCAAGCAATTTGTAACCCATAGATTCAAATTAGATCAGGTAAACGAAGCATTTGACTTGCTCAGGAGTGGAAATGCTGGTAGAATCATTATTGAAATAGGAGAAAACTAATGCGAAAGGTGTGGACAAAGGAAGAATTGATTGCCTTTGAGAACAGAATTGGTGATCTCTATATCGATAATCAATTACCATTTCTTTTTCATCTTTCTGGTGGTAATGAAGATCAACTAATTGATATTTTTAAAGACATCAAAGAGGGTGATTATGTAATTTCTAATCATAGAAATCACTATCATGCTCTTCTTCATGGAGTTCCTCCTGAAGAACTAGAGGAGAAGATTAAAGATGGTAGGAGTATGTTTGTCTATGATAGAGAACGAAATTTCTTCCTATCAGCAATTATTGGAGGCACTCCTGCCATTGCAGCAGGGGTTGCTTGGGCACTGAAACGTAAGGGATCTGATCAAAAGGTTTGGTGTTTTGTCGGAGATGGCACAGAGGACAATGGACACCTCTCAGAAGCAGTTCGATATGTTGATGGTCATGACTTGCCATGTAAATTTGTCATTGAAAGTAATGATAGATCATGTGAGGCATCTAATGCTGATCGGTGGGGGAAGACCGCACATCCAACTTGGAACTCTCCATCAGTGATTCGTTATCAATATGAATGTTCTTACCCTCACTGTCGCAAACCGGGTATGATTGACCTGGGTGCAGCACAAAAATATAAGAAGACTGATGATGAATACTTCCCACCTCTGAAGGAATTTGTATATCCGACTCATGAAGTGGATGAAAACCTCACATACAAGGAGGCAATGTCTCAGTCTATGACTGAATTAGGTAAAGAAGGTGCTATTTTTATCGGATATAATGTCCTTTATGGTAATGCAATTGGCACTTTGAAGGATGTTCCTGATGATCAAAAACTAGAAACTCCTGTAGCAGAGAACCTAATGGCAGGTCTTGCAATTGGTATGTCGTTTGAAGGATTTACGCCTGTTATTTACTTTGAACGTCATGATTTTATGTTGGTTGCAGCAGATGCAATCATTAATCATATTGATAAGATTGAAAGAATCTCTCATGGTGAATACAAGGTTCCCGTGATCATTCGTGCAGTCACTGCTGATGCTGGACCATTCTATTCTGGTATTACTCACTCTCAAGATTTTACTAATGTGTTCCGAGAGGCAGTGAGTTTTCCTGTTATTGATCCAGTAACGGGATCTGATGTTGTGAATGCTTTCAGAGGTGCTAAAGAAAGTGGTAGACCTGCTATGATTATTGAAAGAAAGTCCCGATATTGATGAGCAAAATCTTAGTCATTGGTGAAACTTGTAGAGACGTGTTCGTCTACTGCGATTCAAATAGGTTGTGTCCAGAGGCACCTGTTCCTGTTCTAAACATCGCAGACCAGAGAGAAAATCCTGGTATGGCTGGCAATGTTCGTCGAAATATTGAAAGTCTATCAGGAAAATCTGTGGACATTTGTACCAATGACAATTGGTATGAGGTCGTAAAGACAAGATATGTTCATAAAGAGAGCAATCACATGTTCTTTCGTGTGGATACTACTCAACTAATACCTAGGATCAATGTAAAAAATATTGATTTTGACTATGATTTGATTGTTATTTCTGACTATAATAAAGGATTCTTATTGAAAGAAGATATTAAATACATTTGTTCTAATCATAAGAACGTATTTATTGACACTAAGAAAATTCTTGGTGATTGGGTAAACGAAGCAAGGTTCATCAAGATCAATGACTATGAGTTTAGTAATTCTGAAAATCATTTAGATTTAACCACTAAAAAAAGAATCATTCATACCATGGGTGGTCGTGGTTGTGAGTACATGGGCAACCGATATCCTACAAAAAAGGTTGAAGTAAAAGATTTGTCTGGTGCTGGTGATACTTTTATGGCAGGACTCGTTGTAAAATTTGTAGAAACAGACAATATTATTGATAGTATCAAGTATGCGAATGAATGTGCATCTAAAGTTGTAACACAAAAAGGAGTTGCTGTACTATGATTTTACTAACAGGTGACGAAGGATTTATTGGAAGGGCATTTTATAAGCACCTTGGTGATAAAAGAGTTTTTGGTATTGATAGGAATGAAAGGTGGTGGGTAAAGAGATATTTTACGGATTGGGACAAAGTAGAACTCATCCTTCATCAAGGAGCCATCTCTGCTACAACAGAAAAGAATCTAACGAAATTGCATTCTATGAATGTAGATGATTCTGTTTGGATTTTGACAGAAGCAATGAAGAGAGGTATCCCTATTAAGTATGCATCCTCTGCATCTGTCTATGGAAATATGAATGATGGTACAATAAACCCACTAAATTTTTATGCACTGTCGAAAGTAACTGTAGATTATTGGTTACTTGATAATATTGACAAGTTTAATTCGTTAGTGCAGGGGTTTAGATACTTTAATGTTTATGGTGAGGGAGAGGAACATAAAGGGGATCAAGCAAGTCCGGTGAGTAAGTTTACAAAACAAATTAAAGAGACTGGAAAACTACAACTTTTTGAGGGATCGGATAAGTTTCTGAGAGACTTCATTTGTGTTGATGATCTTGTAGATATAGTCCTTAATAATAATAAGGGATCAGGCATTTATGATTTGGGAACTAGCAAACCTGTCAGTTTTCAACATGTTGCAGAATGCGTTGCAAAGAAGTATAATGGTGAGATAGAATATATTCCATTCCCAGAGCACCTGAAGGGTAAGTATCAAGACTATACTTGCGCTAAATCGCAATGGGGTGATTATATTTTCACTACTGTTGAGGATTATTTGAAATGAAAACAATCTGGACAAATGGGTGCTTTGACATTCTTCATCCAGGACATATTGAACTATTCAGAGCATGTAAATCTCTTGGACATCGTTTGATTGTGGGTATTGATAGTGATGAGAAAGTGAAAAAGGACAAAGGTTATTCACGACCCATCAATGATATTTGTTTTCGATATACAATGCTTCAATCCATCAAACATATTGATGAAATTCACATCTTCAATAGTAGAAAAGAACTGGAGGAACTAATTCAGTTCTATAATCCAGATGTTTTAGTCGTTGGTGGAGATTGGAGAGATGGTGATGTTGTTGGACGTGAGTATGCAAAAGAAGTAAGATTTTTTAATCGTATTGGTGGATATTCATCTACTAAAATCATTAACAAAATTCAACAATTATGAGATACGTTGTAGACATTGACGGAACTATTTGCACTCCTGGACCGACAGAGGAGACAAGATACACACATGCAGTGCCTAGACAGGATCGCATAGATGTAATAAATAAACTGTATGATGAAGGGCATACCATCATCTACCTGACAGCAAGAGGTATGGGACGATTTGAAAACAATCGCAAAAAAGCGTACGAAGAATTCTTCCATTTTACTGCTGATCAATTAGACTCCTGGGGTTGCAAACATCACGATTTGTTTTTGGGCAAACCTGCCGGAGACTTTTACATTGACGATAAAGGTATTAACGACAATGACTTCTTCAAGACCTAGAGCTAGTGAACCAATCAAATTCGTGCCAAAGGGTTGGGGATTTGAAAAATGGATAGCAAATTCTGAAAAGTATTGTGGTAAATTGCTCTTTATTGCCAAGGGAAAACAATGTTCCTGGCATTATCATAGAAAAAAAGACGAAGTTTTCTATATCCAATCTGGTAAAGTTATGTTATACTATGGTTGGGATGATGATATTGAATTGGCAAAAACTAAAATCCTTGAAAGGGGTGACAAGTTTCATGTTCCGATTCGATTGAAGCATCGCATGTTTGCGATGGAAGACACTGAATTATTTGAATTTAGCACAGAACACTTTGATGAGGACAGTCATCGCATTATTCCTGGAGATTAACAATGAATCGTTTTACTGATTATTCTGAACTGAAAGAACGTATTGTTGAGTGGTTACACAACTATTGTTCTATTAACAACATTAAAGCACTGGTTATTGGTGTGTCTGGTGGTATTGATTCTGCAGTGAGTTCTACTCTTGCAGCATCTACAGGACTGCCAACTTATGCTATTGGTATGCCTATTAATCAAATTTCTGATCAGAAAGATTTGTCTGAGGCACACCTTGATTGGTTAGATGAAAAATTTGATAATGTGACCGTATTGAAATTTGATCATTCAGATACCTTTACTACTTTCAAAGGCATCATGGGTGAGCAATACGGATCAGATAAAATGGCACTTGCCAATACAAGATCTCGTCTTCGTATGGTCACTCTCTATCAAGTTGCTGCTACTGTTAGTGGCATCGTTGTTGGAACTGGAAACAAAGTCGAAGATTATGGAGTAGGATTTTACACCAAATATGGTGATGGTGGTGTAGATATTGCACCAATTGCCGACCTTTATAAAACAGAAGTGTGGGAACTTGGAAAGTTCTTTGGTGTTGATGAACGAATCATCAATGCTCAACCCACAGATGGTCTGTGGGATGATGGTAGAACTGATGAGGATCAACTTGGTGCATCTTATGCGGACTTGGAGTATGCTATGGAGCATGGCACTGGACCTGCCGTTAGGGTCCTGCATGACTTCAATACTCAGAACAAGCACAAGATGATTCCTATTCCAACCTTTAATGTATGAGCGTTACTCTAACACTTAGTAATAAACCAGTTGATGAATCTTGGTATGAAAAAGTACCACTGATTGATGGATTTGGTACAGAGGGTATTGGATCTATGATCCAGTACCATCTTCTTTTGAGTTTTTTCTCCGACTCTATTGGAGTTTCTTTCACTTATCCTGGATCTGAGAATTTTGGGCATCACTCTTATGTGGATTGCTCAGAGAGTGAGTATGTAAATTCAATAGACAAGTTTTTTAACTTTCCTAACATCTCTAAGAAGTGGGATAAGATTATTAATTTTGGTGGAGATGTAAATATAAATCTTGACGAGAGTTTTTTCTCTTTGGTAAAACAGTACCAGAACTCAGATGAAAATGTTCTGATAAATTTGCATGATGGGCATCTAGCAGTGTCTAGATATTGTGCTGCAAACGTGCAGCATGTGTTCACTGAGCAAAGAGTTGACAAGATTAGAAATAATCTTGTGTTTGATGGTGAAAAATATTTTGATGATAAAATAAACATCTCTTGGCATGTTAGGACTTCTAATCCAAATGATGTTCCAGCAGAGATTGTATCTCCTCTGAGAGAACTTTACTTTTATGAAAAAGACTATCAGAGATATGTTAATCTGATTAATGCTTTAAAATATACCTTTGATGAAAAAGAAGTTAATCTTCATATTCATTCTCAGGGATTCACCTCAGATTTTTCTGAGTTCACTAAATTAAAAACTGATAATTTTAATATTATAGCTCATCTGGATGATGATGCTGTCAGTGATTTATATCACATGTCACACGCAGATCTATTTGTAATGTCAAATAGTTCTTTCTCTTGGGTGGCATCACTTCTTAACAGCAATCAGAAAATTACCAGAGATAATTTTACTAACGGATCATTTGTATTTAATTTTACAAAAGCAAATTACGACTTTACAAGTTTCACATGAAAAATACTATTAAAGATGTGCAGGATTTTTGGAATACTAGACCCTGTAATGTTCGACACTCCAAGAAGAATGTTGGAACAAAAGAATACTTTGATGAAGTAGAGCAAAAGAAATTTTTTGTGGAACCACACATCAAATCATTTTCAAAGTTCAATGAGTGGAACGGAAAAAAAGTATTAGAAATTGGTTGTGGTCTTGCCACTGCTGGTATTAATTTTGCTAGGTATGGCGCAGAGTATACTGGAGTAGAACTTTCATCTGAAAGTCTTGAATTAGCTAAGAAAAGATTTGAAGTATATAATCAATCTGGTGATTTTTATGAGGGAAATGCTGAGGAACTATCATCGTTCCTACCTTCTGAGAAGTATCATCTAATTTATTCGTGGGGTGTCTTGCATCACACACCACATCCTGAACGTGCTATGGCAGAGATCAGTAAGTATCTTGCCAAGGATGGTGTATATAAACTTATGCTGTATTCTTCTGAATCTTGGAAGAACTATATGATTAGTATTGGTCTTGATCAACCAGAGGCACAGTATGGGTGTCCTGTTGCATATACTTACACAGAGGATGAGATCCATGATCTTTTGGGTGAGCATTTTGATGTTGTGTCAATAGAAAGAGATCATATCTTCCCATATCAAATTGAACCATATAAGAAGGGTGAGTATGTGAAGCAACCGTGGTTTGATGCAATGCCTCAAGAAATGTTTGATGTTCTTGAGAAAAAGATTGGTTGGCATTTATTAATCACTGCAAAACCTAAATGAAATTTGAATTGCTACAAACTCCCTGGTTTCATGGGTACTCTAGAAATCTCATGAATGAGGAATACGCTATTAAGATGAAACATGATTTCCCTTCATGGAATTCAGATCTATGGGAGGATGGTGAAATTTATCATAATGACTATGGGCATAAAAAAATGCTCACCAATACTTCAGTAATGCCAAATTCTATTTCTGCATTCATTGAATATTTGCACAGTGATGAGTTTGTAACCAAGGTAAAGGACATTACTGGAATTGAAGAATTATATATTGATAAAAATCTTTATGGTGGAGGACTGTTTATGCATCCTCCAGGAAGTTCCTTGACAAAACATATTGATTTTAATTATAATAGTGACTTAGGAATGTATCGTGCAGTCAACTTGCTTTATTATTTGAATGATGATTGTGAGGGAGGTAACTTTGACATGTATAATACTGATTTAGAATTGAAGAAATCTATTCGTCCTTTACTGAATAGTTGTATATTGTTCCTCACGAACAATGATACATATCATGGTGTAAGTAAAGTAACATCGGGTTATAGAAAAACAATTTCCCTTTGGTATTATACGAAAGAGCCTACTAAAAATTTATCATCTGAACCACATAAAACACTTTGGGTAGAATAAAATGAAAATTGGAGTTATTGGGGCTGGCAGACTTGGAATCTGCTTCGCACTTTTATGTGAAGAAGCAGGATATGATGTCCTTGTTTCTGACATTAGAGAGGACTACGTAAACAGTCTAAATGATAGAGAGATTGTTACCAACGAACCAGAGGTTTCTAATCTCCTGAAGACAGCAAAGAACTTTAGAGCAACAGCAAGTAATAGAGAGGTGATTGAAGAGTGTGATTTAATCTATACACTTGTAGCAACTCCCTCACTTCCTGATGGATCATACAATGTTTCTTCTGTTTGGGATGTTGTCAAAGAACTCAAAAACGTTATCGGCGATGATGCTCTGAAACAGAAGAGAAAATACTTTGTAGTTGGATGCACTACGAATCCTGGTGATTGTGATCAATTCCAGGAGTATCTGCCTAACTGTGTGAAGGTAATGTATAATCCTGAGTTCATTGCACAGGGATCAATTATCCAAGACCTTAGAACTGCTGACATGGTTCTTTTAGGTAGAAGTGCTTTTGATGAATCTATTGATAGTGTTGTCGATGATATTGAAAAACTATACAGAAAAATTCAAACGACGAGAGCAATTGTTTGCACGATGACCAACACTGCTGCAGAGGTCACCAAAATTGCGATCAATTGTTTCTTAACGACTAAAATTAGTTACGCAAACATGCTTGGTGATGTTCTCAGGCAGGCAGGATGTGGTGATGAAATCACTAGTGTCTTAGGTGCTGTTGGTATGGATAGTAGAATTGGTAAAAAATATTTGGGGTATGGTTTTGGATATGGTGGTCCCTGTTTACCTAGAGACAATCGTGCGTTTGCAGCATTTGCTAAGGCAGTAGGACTTGATTACAACCTTGGTTTTGTTACAGACGAAATTAATAATCAACATGCAAAATATCTCTGTGATTATTATGAAAGCATGTGTAAGAATGCTGTTTTCTATTTTGACTCTGTTGCATATAAGAAGGGAACTGATATTATTACAGAGAGTCAGCAGTTGCGTTTAGCCACTGATCTTTTGGACAGAGGACATAAAGTTTATATTCGCAACGATCATCGTGTTGTTTCTCAAATTAGAGATGATCTCTTTTATCGTTATGGTGAAAGAGTGCGATTTGTTGATGGCAAAAACTATATTAAAGAACCGGTATTCATTGTTAATCTATGACAAAACATCTTAAAATTAAATCGGTTGATGAGATTGGACCGATTCTTGATACGATCAACACTGAGGAATATTCATTAGTCAATTATGTTTGGACTGAATATGGATTTCTTCCTGCCTTCTTTAATGAGATGTTTGCAGAGTTCTTTGAGAAGACTGGACCTAAGATTGCATTTTGTTTTCCTGGTCACGAAGTTTTCTATGAGAGGAAGGTTGATATTCTTGTAACCCTTGAGGGTTTTATTGATACAACTAAAGCCTATCAAAACAATGAGGAGACTGAACTTCTTCTCAATAACTTTAAGACTCTTCCTGATAGAGGGATTGCTTTCTGGTATACCCTTCGTAATTTTGATGAAGATGCATACGAGGAAGCATTTTCTGGATATACTTTCAAGAATATTATGCTACCGATTGGTAAAGATTTGCACTGGAAGTTGGGATGGCCACCAGGTCCTGGATATGAATATGCCATGGGAGAGGATGGACCATGGGAAACTCCATCAATCAAGTGGTTTCAGAATGGAACTCAATGCTTTGATCTAGACAAATGGGATAGAGAGTTTCGACGTGGAGAAAGTCTTGGTATTAAATCCTACAATACTTTCTTTGTGAAAAACACCTGGAAAACTAGAAAGTATGGATCAGGAAACATTGAAGATTTCTTGGTGGGCAAAGACGGTGATTCTGGTGACTATGGTTTTGGGTATGTTGACTTTGAACTATACTCTCGCATTGTTGACTATCACATTAAAAATGAAAAAAATTTGGTAGTCATCAATGATTTAGTTAGATTTCCAGTTGTTGAAAGTGAGTACATTACATATCTTGATATGACTGGGCACCTTGATGTGAGAAAACTTCTCACCATAGTTGACGAGTCTGACAACTTCATAAATACTGGCACCAGTCCTATGGACCTTGCTGCTTACTATTGTGATACTAACATTGTTATCGTAGGAGATGAGCAGAACCATACACGAACTCAGTTCACTGGAACAATTCAGAAATTAAAAGGAAAAGAAGTTTTTAGATTTTATAGAGAAAGAAAAAACTTTGATGAACTATTTGATTTCTTGACAACTAATACTACTGAATCATGATTAAACAAATTCATTCAAAGATTGATGGGAGACTTCTTCATCTTATTAATAGATTTGATGGAATCGTTGATAGAACAAATGTTGCACCCGAAGATCAATTCATTCAGTTAGCAACTCTCAGAATGGACAAAGGTAAAACCTTTAGACCTCATCAACATATTTGGAAACCTGCTCCAAGAGAAAAGGTTATTGCTCAGGAATCTTGGGTAATCATTCAGGGATCAGTTACAATACACATGTATGACACTGATGGAACACATATCGGTGATGAAACCATCAACAAAGGTGATTGTTCAATGACCTTTGAAGGAGGTCACACATACACAATTAATGAAGATGACACTGTGGTGTATGAATACAAAACTGGTCCATACACTGGTGTAGAAAACGACAAAGTTTTTATTGAAGATCATAGGGAATGAAGGTTCTTTTCTTTGGATATGATGGATGTGAACATTCAAAAGATGCCTACAACTATCTGAAACAATTTGGTTGTGAATTGACTGCTGTGTGGTCAAGTAGTAGAAAAGATAAAATTCCTGAAGAAATATTTTCTTGGCAAGGTGATTATATCTTTTCTTTTTTAAATTATCTTATTCTTCCGTCGAAACTTTTAAGAAGAGCAAGATACTCAATTAATTTTCATCCTGCTTCACCACAACATCCTGGGAGTGGTGTATCGAGTTGGGCAATTTATGATGGATCTAAAGACTATGGTGTTACTGCTCACTTGATTAATGAAAAGATTGATGATGGTGACATTTTAATGGTAAAAAGATTTCCTATTCTTGAGAGTGATAATGCAACCAGTCTCCTATCAAGGGCAAAAAAATTCTGTTTGATTTTATTTTATGAGTTGATTGAAAAACTTTTTATTGATAAAATAACTATTGAGGCATTAATAGGAATAAACGAAGAGAGTTGGATTGGAGAGGCAAGAAAGATTAAAGAAGTTGATGCGATGTCTGAAATTTCTGTAGATATCGATTCACAAGAGTTAGAAAAAAGAATTAGGGCATTTCACACTGAGAGATTCCCAGTACACATTTATTTGCACGGGAGAAAATTTATCCATGTTTGAACTTGTAAGTCAATTTGAAGAAAAAGTAGCAGATTTTTTTGGAGCACCATACGCAGTTGCAGTTGATTCATGTACCCATGGTATTGAACTATGCCTTAGGTATGAGGGAAATACAAATGTAACTATTCCATGCCGCACATATATTTCAATTCCTTTTCTTGCTAAGAAACTCAATCTTGAGTGGGAGTGGCGTGAAGAAGATTGGAGTGATTACTACTATCTTGGTAATACTAAAATCATTGATGCCGCAGTTCTTTGGGAAAAAGACTCTTATATCCCTGGCACATACATGTCATTGAGTTTTCAATTTCAAAAACACCTGAGTCTTGGACGTGGTGGTATGATTCTTCTTGATAATAAGGAAGCATACGATGCATTGAAAAAAATGTCATATGATGGTAGACTACCTGGTATCCCTTGGCGTAGTCAAAACATTGATACTGTTGGTTATCATTATTACATGACACCTGAGACTGCTAAGATGGGAATTGAAAAACTTCCCATTGCTATCACCGCACAACCAAAAAAATGGGTCGTTACTGACTGGCCTGATCTTAGAAATATGGACGTTTTTAAATGAAGAAAGCATTAATTACAGGAATCACTGGACAAGATGGTAGTTATCTTGCAGAATATCTACTAGAACTTGGTTATGATGTTTATGGTATCGTCCGTAGGCAATCTGTTGCGGAGAATCAGAGTTCTCGTATTCATCAAATCAATAGTCAAGTTAAAACTTTTTACGGAGATCTTCTTGATGAACACTCTCTGTATCGAGTTGTGGATGAAGTCAAACCTGACGAGATCTATAATCTTGCTGCTATGAGTCATGTGAGAGTTAGTTTTGATGTTCCATCATTCACAATCAAAACTAACTCTCTTGGTGTGCTGAATATCCTAGAAGCATATCGACAGATCGTACCTGAGGCAAAGTTCTATCAGGCAAGTTCATCTGAGATGTTTGGAAACTCAGTTGATGATGATGGATGTCAACGTCTCACCACGATCATGAGTCCTGTAAGTCCCTATGGTTGCTCTAAGGTTATGGGATATAACTTAGTGAGGCATTATCGTAATGCATATAACCTTCATGCTTGTAATGGCATTCTCTTCAATCATGAATCTCCTCGTCGTGGCACCAATTTTGTTACTCATAAAGTAGTTAAGGGTGCTGTGGAAATTAAGAAAGGTCTGCGTGATAAACTTGAGTTAGGTAATATGGATTCAAGTCGTGACTGGGGACACTCTTATGATTATGTGCGAGCAATGCACCTTCTTCTCACACATGATGAGGCAAGAGATTGGATTGTCTCTACAGGAGAAACTAGAACCGTTCGTGAGTTGTGTAAATATGTTTTTGAGTCACTTGATCTCAACTATGAGGACTATGTGGTTCAAAATGAAAAATATATGAGACCTGAGGAACTAAAATATCTTCGTGGTGATGGTCAAGAGATTCGTGATAAACTTGGATGGAAACCAACATATTCCTTTGAGTCTATGATTGATGAAATGATTAACAAGTGGATGGGAGAGTTGGCATGATTGGATATAATAGATTAGGAATTAATGGTAGACTTGCCAATCAGATGTTCCAGTATGCCTCTCTAAGGGGCATTGCTGCTAAGCATGGATATGATTGGGTCATTCCTCCTAGAGACACTGAGACACATCATATGGCAGAGTATCTGCTGATGGATGGGTTTGAGTTACCTCATCTTAAAGAAGAAAATATTGGATATGTACCTGGAAATTGGAAGACTCTTGATGAACCCTGTCATGATTTTGATGCAGAGTTATTTGAGAACTGCCCGGACAATGTAAACATCGATGGGTATCGACAATCCACCAAATATTTTAGTCACATTGAGGATGAAATCCGTGAAGATTTTACCTTCAAGGAAGATATTCTCAAACCATGTCAGGAGTTCATCAGTCAGTTCAATGATGATGTGATTGCACTGCATGTGCGTCGTGGTGATTCTACAGGTAGACCTGAAAAATATCCTGTGGCATCCATCGAATGGTATAAGAAAATGTTGGAAAAATTTCCAACTGATGTTCCCGTGGTTGTTATCACCGATCAACTTGATTGGGTCATGAATCAAGATCTTTTTGGGCAAGATAGATTCTTCATATCAGAGCAACGTGAATATTCTGACTACCAGGTTTTCAATGGTCGAGGTAAGATGGAGTATAGTCTGTCACCTTGGGTTGATTTGTGTCTTTTGAGTCTTTGTAATGGATCGATCATCCCTAATAGTACCTATGGGTGGTGGGGTTCATTCCTTCAAAAAAATAAGAAGTATGATACTGTCTATCAGTTTCCATACTTTGGACCTTTCTTTTATGATATTCATGAATGTTATCGAGAACTTAAAGACTTCTATCCAAAAGAATGGATCAAGGGAGATCTTACCGATGACCTGATCGATAAAGTTTATACTCCGATGAAGGGAGAGGAGATGGTTGGTCAATGATGGATCTTACTTTTTTGATTCCAACCAGAATTGAAACTGAGGACCGATTGAGAAATATCATCTCATCTGTCTCATATTTGTTGAGACATGTTGATGCTAAAGTAATTGTTAAAGAAGTTTCTGGTAGAGACACTTTTAAATTTAGAGCACTTCCAGAGATTAAAAAGTATGCCGATACACATAATCTGACTCATATCTATGAGGAAAACAACGATCCATTATTTTGCAAGAGTAAAGTTCTCAACGACTTGATCGTTGCCTCTGATACCACTGTGGTTGCTAACTACGATGCTGATTGCATTCTTCCAAAAGAATCGTACAAGCAAGCATATGATTTAATTTTTTATGGAGAGGCAGATATAGTCTATCCATATGGGTGTGGCATCTATCAGTGGAAGGCAGACTACAACCCTCAGATCTATGAGGAGTTTGTAAAATCTTGGGATGGTACATCGGTTCTAGATAAAAACAAAACTCTATCTAACTCCACCATTGGGTGGACACAATTCATCAGACGTGAGAATTATATTAATTCATACATGATGAATGAAAATTTTGTGTCATGGGGATGTGAGGATGATGAGTTCTACTTCCGCATGAGCACTCTTGGTAATAGAATCACCAGATTAAATAACTATGTTTACCATCTTGAGCATGGTAGAACACACAATTCCTGGTTTAGTAATCCTAACTTTAATAATAATTGGCATCTTTGGCATACCATAAAAACGTTTGACAGGGATCAGTTGGTGGATTATTATGAGAACCAGGACTATCTAAAAACACGTAAAGAACAACTGAAATGATTGGATTTAATGGCATTGGCAGGATGGGTAGACTTGCCAACCAGATGTTCCAGTATGCCTCTCTGAAGGGCATTGCAAGGAACACTGGAGTAGACTTCTGTATTCCTTACTATGAGCAAGCAGTCGATGATGGTATCGGCAATATGCTTCGCACAGAATTGTTTGATTCGTTTGATCTTGAAGTTAATACTGGAGTTCTAAATAACGGACATGCTCCAGTAGTCCAAGAAAGATTTTTTCATTTTGATGAAGAACTTTTCAAGATGTGTCCTGATCATGTAAGTTTGCAAGGATATTTCCAAACAGAGAAATACTTCAAGCACATTGAAGATGAGATCCGCAGTGACTTTACATTTAAGAGTGAGATTCTTGAACCTTGTAAGGAGATGATCGAGGGTGTAGAGAATCCTGTAGCACTTCACGTTCGTCGTGGTGACTATGTAAAAAATTGTGATAATCACCCACCATGCACACTTGATTACTATAAGAAAGCATTGTCTCACTTTGAGGCACATCGTAACGTGATTGTCTTCTCTGATGACCCTGTATGGTGTAATGAGCAAGAACTCTTCTCTGGGGAGCATTTTATGATCTCTGAGAACGATGATAATAGGGTAGACCTCTGCTTGATGTCCTTATGTGATGACTTCATTATTGCTAACTCTACTTTCTCTTGGTGGGGAGCATGGCTCTCTGCTAATAAAGATAAGAAAGTGATTGCTCCTGTCCAGTGGTTTGGAACTGGATACACTAAAGACCACGATACTTCTGATTTAATTCCCGATGGATGGACACGAATTTAGTAAAATGGACAAGAATAAGTCCGCACATAAACTGAGAGGTCTCCCTGCAATATATTGGTTGAACTTAGATGCTGATGAGAACAGACGTTTCTATATGGAGGAACAGTTTAAGTATTGGCAGGTGACTAATCACACTCGCATATCAGGATATGATGCTAGAGAAGATGATCCTTCAGAACATCTGAAGGGAAGGATTCCTGATAATGTGAGTCCAGCAGAACTGGGGTGTTGCATGACTCACCTCAAAGCAATTAAACATTTCTATGAGGAGACAACCGATGAGTATTGCATCATCCTTGAAGATGATGTAGATTTTTCTACAGTAAAGAATTGGAACTTTGCTTGGCATGAATTCTTTGGACTTCTTCCATATGACTGGGATTGTGTTCAAATGACCGCAATTACCACTGGAGATATACATGTCAGATTGCACCTGAAATTTGTTAATGATTTCTCTGCTGCTGCTTACTTGATCTCTCGTCATCATGCTGCTAAAATACTCAAGCATCACATTCGTGGTGACAAATATAAACTAGATAACGGAGTCAAACCTAGAGCTGTATCTGAAGATGTTGTTTTGGAATCTGGTAAGACTTATACCATTCCCTTGTTCTTATACAATCTAGATTTTCAGTCAACTATTCATCAAGAACACATTGGTGTGTTTCATCAAGGACCCCATGCAGCTCTTACAAACTACTGGCAACAGCAAGGTGCTGCAGTTGACATTAAAAGTTGGATGGACTATGATCCTTACCTTGGTAGAATCACACATCACACTCAACAACAGAGTGAGGAAAACCAACCAAGTTGACAATTTTTTAAGATTCTGCTAGTATAAATACTTAACCTTTTGTCATAAATTAGACAAAGGTATACGGGGAGTTGTCGATTCCCCTTCCATCTGCGGGTAAC
>MDSZ01139536.1_pt1 | contig 19835 bp, 15 predicted proteins | sample 811201 | NCBI WGS metagenome assembly MDSZ01 (sample SAMN05326647, study PRJNA326480) | marine metagenome | isolation source: seawater | place: Indian Ocean: North | collected 2010 | reverse complement strand
CCACTTTCAGTAATTCCAATTCTAATCCAATCACCTTTAGATAAAATAGATTCCTGTGATGTTATATCTTTAATATCAATTATAAAAAATATAATAAAAAATATAATTTTTAATCTAGTCAACAATTTTTTCTTTTTATAACATAAAATCATAGAATAAATTGTAGTTAAAAGCTTATTTTAATTCATTTCATTCTTAACAAATGAAAAATAAACTAATGAAATTAAAATGTAAATAATCACAATTATTGGGAAAGCATCTAATTTGAGATATAATAATAAAAATAAAGAGATTAGTAATAAGATATACATATGAATATTTTTAAAAAAGGAGTCGTCTTTAAATTTTAAAGAAATAAACTTAATATTAACTATCATCATTATTGAAAAAAATGTAATAAATAAAAGTAATATTTCAGATGTAAGAAAATTATTATAAAGACCAGAATTAAAAATTAAAGAATTAAAGAATAAAGCAACTAATGGTGTAGGAATACCCAAAAATATAAATTCTTGATTATTATCTAAGTTGAACTTTGATAACCTAAAAGAAGAAAACAATAAAATAAGAACCGAGAAGTATTTATAAATATCAGTTGAAGAATTAGTTAAAAACCAATCATACAAAATTAAACTTGGCAAAAGACCAAAAGATATTAAATCAGCAAAAGAATCAAGTTGTTTACCAAAATTAGATGTTGCATTTAATTTTCTTGCTATAAACCCATCCAAAAAATCAAAAATAAGAGAGAAATAAATACAATACTGAATTAGATTATAATTTTTGTTAATCAGAAACAAGACACCTAAAAACCCAGATAGTAAATTAAGGACTGTAAAAAAACTAGGAAAAATAATTTTCATATTAAAAAGGGATTATCTTTCATTTCATTTTTTAGAATTGTTTTTTGTCCATGACCAGGGTAAATTATAGTATTCGGATTAAGTAAAAATAGCTTATTTTTAATACTATTAATTAAAGTATCATGATCACCACCTGGTAAATCTGTTCTTCCTATACTATTGTAAAAAAGAACATCACCACTAAAACATACATTGTCATTTTTATAATAAAAAGCTAAATGACCAGGACTATGACCAGGTAAAAATAAGACATCAAGTTTAATATTCCCAAACTCTATTTTATCCTTTTCTTTTAAATATTTATTTTCATCTAAATGCGAATAATTAGCAAACCCAAATAAAGTTGCGATATTTTCTACATTTTTATATAAATCACTCTCATCAAAAGGAATTAATAATTCAGCTCCATATTTTTCATTTAGATATTTATTGCCTAAGCAATGATCTATATGACAATGAGTCAAAATAATTTTTTTTAATTGTAATTTATTTTCATCTATAAAATTTGAAATTAATTCATTTTCATAAGCTTCATAATTTCCCGGATCGACAACAACAGCTTCTTTTGAATCATCAAAAATCAAATATGTATTTTCCTGATAAGGATTGAAGGTAAATGATTTTATTTTTAACATTAGATTAAATTATTTTACAAATTTCTTCTAAAAAAAGTTTAAATTATAAATTGTGGGCAAAAATTATGATTTTATAATAATTGGACAAGGAATTGCAGGTTCAGTTTTAAGCTGGAGACTTATTGAAAAGAATATTAAATTCTTAGTAATTAACGATTCAAGTAAAATAAACTCATCAAATTCAGCGCTTGGATTATATAACCCCATAACAGGTAAAAAATTTATTGAAACATGGAATTCTGATGAAATTATTTATGAAACTGAAAATTTTTATACTTCAATAGAAAAAAAATTAAATAAAAAATTTTTATATAAAAAAAATATTTACCGCCCATTTTCAAGTAAAAAAGATTCCAATGATTGGGAATTAAAAAGAGAATCTAAAACATATAAAAAATATATTGAAAAATTGAATTATAAATCGAAATATAAATTTCTTAAGGATAGCATTGGAGGAGTTACAACAAATAGAAGTGGGTATTTGGATGTAAAAAAATTTCTTTTTTTAACCAAAAAATATTTACAGAAAAAAAGTTTATATATAGAAAATAATATAAAACCAAAAAATATTAAATCAAGAAAAGATCATATAGAAATAATTAATAAAAAAACTAAATATTTAATTCTATGTAGAGGATTTTATGAAAATGAGTCTGAATTTTTTTCATGGTTACCTTTCAATTTAGTTAAAGGTGAAAACATTAATATAAAAATACATCATGAAATTAAGGAAATAATTCAAAAATCATTATTGGTTATTCCCAGTAAAAAAACCAATGAATATTCTGTTGGCTCAACTTATGATTGGGAAAATTTAAATAATAAAGTAAGTGAAAAAGGAATTAAAAAATTGAAAAAAAAGATTGAAAATATATTAAAATGTAAATATGAAATAATCGAAAAACAAGCAGGAATTAGACCTGCCACGAAAGATAGAAGGCCATTTGTTGGTTTTCATCCAAATAATAATAAAATAGGTATAATTAATGGTTTAGGATCAAAAGGAATAAGTCTAGCACCTTATTGTACTAAAGTATTAATTGATAATATTCAAAATCATAAAAACATTAATAGAGAAATAAACATAAAAAGATATATTTCGTTATATTAATGTCCTATTATGTCTAAATTTTTTCAATCCATAAGTTTATTCTTATTTATCTTCATTCATATGGAAGTTATATCCCAATCTTCAATATATAATGAATATGGTAAAAATAGGATTCAATTTAAAATATTTAAATGGAAATATTTATCCTCAGAAAATTTCAATATTTATTATCATGATAATGGAAAAATATATGCTGAAATTGCAATTAAAGAATTAGAGAATAATTTTAATTTAATTACTAACTATATAGGTCATTACCCTAATTCCAAGACAAAAATTTTTATTTTTAACTCTGCTGCAGATTTAAATCAAAGCAACTTAGGAATTAATGAAAAAGAAGTTTTTTTAACCACTAATGTTCAAACAAATTTTAAACTAGAATTTACAACATATTTTCCTGGTACAAGACAAGATTTTCTTAAAAAGCTGAAATATGATTTTTCAAATTCATTGATTAGTGATATGATGAATAGTGAAAAAAGCTTCACACAAAGATTTGGTAAATCTTCTTTAGTTTATTTACCCAAATGGTTTACAAATGGAGCATCTAAATACATTGCCAATGGATGGAGTCAAGAAATGGATAATTATATGAGAGATTACTTCTTAATTTCAGATTTCAAAAAAATTTCAAAAATCACAGAGAATCAAGCACCAATAATTGGGCAAAGCATATGGAACTATGTAATAAATACCTATGGAAAATCAAGTTTATCTAATGTTTTAAATCTTTCTAAGATAATAAAAAATACACCTAGAAGCTTTGAATCCACATTAGGAATATCATTTAATTTGCTACTTAAAAACTGGCAAAATTATTATATCGATAATTCCAAAGATTTGATTTCTCAATATAAACTTCCAGAAGAAGAGAAGGAATTAAATCATAATAAAGAAAGAATCAATTCAACACAAACTAAATTAAGTCCTGAAAGAAATAAAATATTATATTCTATCATTGATGAAAACAAACAAAATGTTTTTATCAAAAATTTGATAACTAATAAAACAGAAAAAATTTATTCAACTCCAAATAACTTAAATTATGATGATGTAAAACTTAACTGGTTGAATAATGAAAAAGTTGGAATAATAACTTACTTTAAAAAATCATATGTTTTATTAATTCATGATCTTTTAAATAATAGAAAAGAAATAAAAAAGCTCGAAAATTTTGATAATATTAATAGTTTCAATTTTAATTCTTCATCAAACCTATTGGTAATTAGTGGTTCTTTTAATGGAAAAACTGATTTATACTTACTGAGTACTTATAAGAACTTTGTGAAAAAAATTACAAATGACAAATGGGATGATATCGATCCTATTTTTATCCCTAATCAAGATATTATTTTATTTAGTTCAAATAGAAAAAATCCATTTTTGGACGATAAAGATTTCAAGATGAATGAAATAAAAGATGATAACTATAATATTTTTTTATATCACCTAGATACCACAAAATTAGAATTAAAACAAATCACAAAAACAGTCAGTAAAGACACAAAACCATTCGCCAAAAATGTTAATGAATTATATTATCTAAGCGATATTAAAGGAATTAGTAATTTATTTAAATATGACTTAATTAACGATTCATTTTTTCAGGTTAGTAATTTTTTTACTGATTTATTAAATTATGATATCAATATCGAAAATAATATTCTTATTGCATCATTTATTAATGAAGGTGGAATTAAAAATTATTATTACAAAGATTTTAGTTTAAACAATAATGTATTTACTCTTGAAACTAACCGTAAAAAGTTTCTAATTAAAAAAAATTTATTAAATAAAAATCTTTCAAAAATTGATTCCTTAGACAAAAATGATTCTAGAATAATTGAAGATATTGATTATGAGGATGTTGAAAATTTTATTTTTGAAGATCAAGATAGCTATAATAATGTTTCATCAATTATTTCAAACTATAAAAAATTTCAAAAAACCTCAAGCGCTTATAACAATCATGAATACAAATATTCTATAATTAAAAACAATTTTAATTCATTTTTATTTATTGATCCAATTAAAGGTTTTGGAAATAAAATCGAAACAGATATAATAGATTTATTTGAAAATCACAAACTATATAGTAATGCTTTTATCCCATTTTCAAATTTAAAAAGTCCAGATATTTTTATTGAATATAGTTATTTAAAAAGAAGAAATGATTTTAAACTAGGCTTTAAAAGGAAATTAATTTTTTTAGAGAATGATGAAGATTATTTGTACCATAAATACCAATATAATTCTGTTTACCTTGTATCATCTTATCCGATTTCAAAATTTTCAAGAATAGAAATATCACCTGAATATAAATATTCACAATTTAATGATTTAGACTATAGGGTTTTAAATACTACACCTATTCCCCATTTAACTGAAAGTAAATTCAATTATATAGGAATAAAAACTAGAATTATTTTTGATAATACAAAAAAAATTGCAATGAACTTACAACAAGGGAGCAAGCTAAAATTTGGATTTGAAAATTATAATTCATTAAAATCCACCCAAAACAATTTCAATAAATTTTATTTTGATATCAATCATTATCAAAAAATACATAAAGAAATTACACTAGCATCTAAATTATATTATGGAAATTTTTTCGGAAATAATCCTAAATATTTTTTACTTGGAGGGGTTAAGAACTCTTTGTTTTCAAAAAAAGAAGAAAATGCTAAATATGACCCTTTATCTATAAGTAGTGGAATTGATAATTCAAATGTACTTTTTACTGAATTCCATAACCTTAGGGGTTATAATTATAATAAATTTCAAGGTAATCAAATATTAAAATTTACAACTGAACTAAGAGTTCCAATAATAAAATATTTATTAAATAGAGAAGTATCATCATCCTTTATACAAAATTTGCAATTAATAAGCTTTTTTGATGTCGGATCATCATGGACAGGAAAATCTCCATTCAATACTGATAATAGTATAAACATTTGGGTAATAAATGATCCCGGATCAGTTTTTGATGCAGAGGTTGTAAATTCAAAAAATCCATGGTTATCAAGTTTTGGATGGGGTATACAGTCTTTAATAATGGATTATTATGTAAAAATAGATTTTGCTAAACCCATTGAAGATTATAAGGTTGGGAAACCAAAATTACATTTTTCAATAGGGTATAGTTTCTAGAATAATTATGATACTTTCAATGACAGGATATGGTTTTAAAAGAGCTGAAATAAAAGATGAAATTATTGAAATTGAAATAAAATCTTTAAACTCAAAATATTTTGACATACAAAATCAAATACCGAAAGAATTGAATCATAAAGAAATTCACATAATTAATTTATTAAAAAAAAATCTAAAAAGAGGAAAAATAAATTTATCAATTTCAATAAATCAATTAGTAAAACAGGATAGTATTGAAATAAATAAAAATATTTTCAAAAAGAAATATAATGAACTTAAAAACCTTTCAAAATCAGTAAAAAATTCATATGAAAAAGATTTATTTAAAATAACTTCTAGTTTAAATAATATTATCACGTACAAATCAAATAATAATAATATAACATATAATAAACTATTACCATTTTTAAATGAAACCATTAATCAATGTAATAAGTTTAGGATAAAGGAAGGACAAGATTTAGCCAAGGATTTAAATAAAAATATAGAAAACATTAATACCTGTCTAAAGTCAATTAATAAAACTGATAAAAAGTCTATTCATAAAAAAGAAAAATTATTAAAAAATAAATTAAAAAATATTAGCAATAATATTGAAATTGACAAAAATAGACTTGAACAAGAAATTCTTTATTATGTTGAAAAACAAGATATTAATGAAGAAATTCAAAGATTAAAAAGCCTTATATCACACTTTTTAAAAACAATGAAATCTAAAAATCATAATGGGAAAAAACTTATTTTTATTTCCCAAGAATTAGGCAGAGAAATCAACACAATTGGCTCCAAAACCAATGAATTAGATATTAAAAATAAAGTAATAGTAATGAAAGAAAAATTGGAAAAAATTAAAGAAATACTTTTTAATGTACTTTAAAAAATCAGCCACCTAATTTGAAAGTAATAGGTAAAATCATTCTAACCCTAACAGGTCTTCCTCTTTGTTTACCTGGAGACCATTTTTTTGCTCTTGAAATTACCCTAACTGCTTCTTCGTCACAACCAGCTCCAATTCCCTTTATTGCTTGTACATCTGTAAGTGAACCATCTTTACCAACTACAAATTGAACAAAAACTTTACCTTCAATACCCATTCTTCTTGCTTGAGCTGGATACCTTAGAGTGGTTCCAACATATTTATAGAAAGCACCCATACCACCAGGAGGTTGTGGTTGATCTTCAACAATTGTAAAAATTTCATCAACTTCTTCTTCTTCAGGGGCTTCTTCAAAAACAATTTCTTCAATAACAGTTTCTTCAGTAATTTCAACATCAATTTCTATTTCTATTTCTTCTTCTATTTCTTCTTCATCTGGAACCTCAATAATTTCTGGTTGCTGTATCACAGGTGGAGGTGGGGGTGGTTGTTCAGTAGGAGGAATTTCTAATAAATCTTCAAAATCATCTTCAATATTACCTAAATCCATAGCAGATCCTCGATCATAAAATCTCCATTCAAAAGCTGTAATTACAAGTAATAAACTTACACACAAACCTATATTCATAAAAAGACCTGATTTCTTTTCTAAGTCAGCGTTCGGATTCTTTTTTAATTCCATATACGATATATATTAAAAAACTATATGTAATAATACTAATTCATTTTATTTTAACAAAATAACAAACGAAAATTCCCAAAGTATTAAAAAAAATATCATTCAATTCAAAAGATCTATAATTTGTTAAATTTTGAAAATATTCTATCAAAAAACTAAATACTAATAAGGATAATAATAAAATAGTTTTTGATTGAAAATTATAATTTAAGTTACTAGCTCTTAAAGTCCTAAGTAACAAATAAGTCATTATAAAAAAAATAGTAAAATGAACAAATTTATCATTAAATGGAAGAGATGAATATTCGTAAGTATTAATATTTAAAAAAAACAAATAAATACTGAAGAGTATCCACATAAGACTAAGGGATAAATTAAAATAAAAATTATCCAGATATTTCTTCATAAGATTTAAGATCCAAAAGGTCTTCAACTTCATTTGAATCTAAAATTTTAATTTTAATTATCCATCCTTCACCATAAGGATCGGAGTTTACAAGCTCAGGGTTATCAATAATCTTTTGGTTTATTTCTATAATTTCTCCAGTCATAGGCATAAAAAGATCAGAAACTGTTTTAACAGCTTCAACCGATCCAAAAACGTCACCAGATTTAATTTCTTGTTCTAAACTTTCAATTTCAACAAAAACAATATCTCCCAATTCTTTTTGGGCAAAATTTGTGATTCCAACAAAAGCATAATCCCCATCAATACTTATCCATTCATGGTCTTTAGTATATTTTAAATTATTTGGATCCATAATAATTTTAAGTTTCCCAAAAGTAATATCTAATTTTTATAATATAAACTCTATTGAGATAAACTTAATCTTAATTTAACACCAAAAGAAGAAGAATATCTTGGAAATGAATTTGCAACACTTGGTTTGTTGATCGTATTTTCATAATAGATGATTAAATTTAATTTATCATTAACTGAATAATTAATGTTTGGTCTTAATTGAAAATTGTAATTACCATTTGTTAAAATATTTTCTCCTTCAATTTTTCTTTGAATTGTTTTAGTATCTCGCAAAACAAGATTCATCCTAAACTTAACATCATTATCTAAAATAATAGTTTCCCCCCTATATTTAAATGGCAATCTAAGTTTTGACTTCGTAAAAGAAAAATCAAGTGATATATCAGAGTTTTTTAATTCTGAAATTTGGGAATTAGATAAATTTAAATTTAAATTTCTCTCAATTCTATATTCAATCCTTGTACTTAAATTGCTTTTAGTTCTTACATTAATTCCAAATAAAGGTGAAAATCTCTCAATTATATTTACTTGACCAATAACATAAAATGGAACTAATCCATTTTCAGATTGTTTTGATGCAAGAGGATAATCTGAAAAATTATTTGAAAAATCCATGTTATCATCATAGTACAATGAACTAACAAAGTTATTTATTGAATAAATGGATTGATAAGAATGGCTGATATTAATAGACGAAAAAATATCTTTTAAAAAACTAACTTTTGATAAACCTGCAAAATCAACTCTCCAATTAGGCAAAGGCGATTTAATAAATGGATTCAAAGATATATTCGATGGATCTGACTTAGAATAAGCAGATAAAAACGCTGGAATCAATACATCTTGAGAATTTAATCCGTACTCACCTACAGAATTGATTGCATTAAGTCTATTTCTGATAACTTTTCGATTATTTATAAAAGTATTGAACGTAGAAGAACTATTTTGATCATCATCCTTAATAAATGCTGTCTTAATAAAAATATAAGAAATAGAAAAGTCACCGGACCTTGAAGGTGTTAGAGAAACAAAGGATTGGTTTGAATTATCATATCTAAATATTTCTTGAAATTTTTCAGAGAAAGATTTTTTCGCATCCAATTGAATCCTTAAAAAATCAAAAGGTTGAATACTACCTCTTAATGTAATATCTTGAGATCTAAACTGTAAAAACGGACTAGTTAATGATGAGTTTTGAGTTAACCAATTATTCCCAGAAGCATTAAATCTGATGTTTGGATCCTGAGATCCTAAAATAAAATTCCAACCTGGAGATTTAAACTTTGAATTTATACCAAATAGGTTTGGAGAATTTGTAATTCCAGCTAAAGTTGTTCCTCCATTGATTGAATAATTGATGTTAAATGATCTTGCTGACATAATCAATTTCATAATTGTTTTAAGAAATTTATTATCATATATAGTCTTAAGCGAATCATTTAAAACCAGCTTAGATTTTTTATTAAATTCCTTTAAGAAAGGAATTTTATTATAAAGTTTAATCATATCGATTTTTCCATTTAATAAATAATCTCTATTGTTGTTAATAATATTACCTAAAGTATCCGATTGAGCTAAAGATCCACCTACCCAAATATATTTCACATTCATTCTTCCTTGAGAGGATATCCAATCAGTTATTGGTATTTTTTCTAATGGTAGTTTATAACTAACAGTTATATTTTGTTGAAAATTTTTTGTTCTTCCAAGCTTTTTTAAATTATATAATAAAGAATCTCTCTTTTCTTTAGAGTCGATTTCACCTTCAGGCTCATCAATGACAGCATTTGTTGTTGAATTGTAATCTAAATTCAAACTTTTAGCTAAATTCCAACGAAAATTGAAGGCTCTATTAAATGAAAAATACTTTTCGTAAATTGGATCAACATTCTCAATACTTAACTCAGAATTTCTATATTGTTCTTTAGTATAACTTCTATTTAAGTCAGCTGAAAAAGAAAAATTTGATGGTATTGGATTAAAATTAAAATCTTTTATCAATTTTAAAAATTTAGAATCCAACCATTTAATTTTTTTAAATGGTTCAATATTTTTTTCTTTAGGTGAATAATTGTAAGACAAATTTCCTCGATGTTGTTTTGTTTCAGATGTAGCAAGATTTATACTTTTATTTTTCGTTTCACTATAAGAAAAACTAGTGGTAATATTTTCTATGTCCCAAAAATCAACTCTTGAATCTTTCATTCTTTCTTTACGAACATTATTTAAACTTATAGATTTACTTTCTCTAGTTTCTTCTACTAAATTTTTATAAGCTTTTTTTTCATTTTCAGATTGAAATGAAGATAAAGAAGCGTCTAATGGAATATCTTTATCTAATGGATCATAATATGGGGTAATCTTACTTTTATCTGTAGAAATATATAATGGTAATTTTATACCTGATTTTGAAGGTAAAAATTTATCTAAATTAATATTTGCTGATGCATCATATTGAAAGTTTTCTTCTCTGGTCCTTTCAAAAATTCTTTGCTGAATTGATCCAAAGCCAACAGATGTATATCTAGCTGAACCACTTACATCAGCAAAATCTGCTAATTTCATATTTAGAGAAACATTAGATGCCCAACCTTTCTTTTTATCAAAATCAGTAGCTCTTAATTCATTGTACCAAACACAAACTGATTTAGATGCTCTATCCTTACTATAATTATTCCGTATTCCTAACATAATATTAAGTACTGAACTAATATTAGGTCTTCCAACTATTGAAATTTTGTACTTACCATTTTCTGATAATTTAGTATATGGAATCTTATTATCTATATTTAATCTATTTCTTTGAGATTTTATAGCAAAAAGCTCATTTACTGACAAATCTAAATCATTATCTTCAGGCCAAACTATCCTTGAAATGTCACCTTGATTTGAAATTAGATTTGGTTGTGTAATTTTTAATGGAACCTCTATTTCATAAAAATTTTCTTTATAATCAGATCCTATTCTAATAATTGCACTTACTTCATCATCATAAACTAAATCTCCATTGGATGATTCAGCATGTAAAAACATTTTAATCCTACCATAGTTTACTAAATCATAATTCACTTGTTTAAATACCGCCCTTGCATCGCCATCGTACAAATCTTCTACACATAATTGTAAAGACTGTTCGTTAGTCCTTCTTTGAACTATTGTAGTATTATCAATGTCCCTTCTTATCCCAGGAGGAACAACATAAGGGGATTTTTCCTCCGACCCAATACTATTTTCTTCAATATTGACTACCGATACTTCAAAATTAGATGAAGAAAATTCGGGTATCTCATTTAATCCTTTTTCTACCAATGAAGATTCATATTTTTGCCATTGGCTTCCAACAAACTGAAATTTTGCAAACCTTAAAACTACAGGTTCCTCCCAATTAGTGAGGTATGTCCTTATAAATCTTATGTTTTTAAAATCAGATATACTACCCTGTATTCTATCAGGATCTCTAATTGGAATTCTAAATTGATACCAAGTTGCATCTCCAGACTGATCAACAATTTTATCAACAATATGGTTTGTACCTATTTTTAAATTTCCAGGTTCTAAAGATATTTTGTATTCATAGTATTTCTCTAAATCTGATAAAGTATTATCTCCATTGATATCTTCATTTTCTGGAAATGGAGAGCCTTGAGCAGCAAAATTCCCCTCAAAAGCTAAAGGGGTATTTCCATCCATACCGTTATAATTTTTATACCTTTCAAGAATTTTTATATCCTCAGAATCAAAATCTTCTCCTAGATAGTATTTAAAATTATCTGCGGAAACATCTTTTTCAATTTTTAAAGATGATTCAGATGATAAAGAAATATTATTTAAAAATGAATCTTTAAAATAATCTAATTCATCGTTATCATTTAAACCATCCAGACCTACGTCTTGTATTTCTCTTAAAGAATTATCATTTTCAAAAAATTTAGTTAAATATTGTTTTGTTGTTACTCTCCCCCATTCATTTTCAATAGTATTACTTGAATTAAAATCTTGTGAAAGTCCATTTTCAAAAGCATGAATATCATCTTTCATTATATCTTCTGAAATATTCCCTAAATTAAAAATTAGATCACCACCAGTTTCATTATTTTTATTAAAAATACCATCAATTACTTTTCCTTTTTCACCTTTAATAAATGGATCCATCATCCAAAATTCTAAATATTGAATATTAGTTTTATCAAAATCAACGTCATTTGAAATACTTCTTGTTATTGCACCAAAATTTGATTTTGGATTTTTCAATAATCCAGAAGGATATAAATCAGGATTATAATTGTACTGACCTCTTTCTGTAGGAAAATAGGCTACATCGAATGTAGATAAATTGGTGTTAATTAATTTTTTATCTTGTTGTCTAAAAATGTCTTGAGGAGAAATTGCTTTAACATAATTATTTTCTAAATCTTCTTTAGTAAGATTTCTTGGAGCAGAAGAAGCAAATCCACCTTTAATATAGAAAATATTATCAATAACATACCATGCTATTTTAGCTCTTTTGTATGAGTATCCTAAATTATTACTTGTTTGATTACTTAGATCAAATCTATTGTCGTCAGTAGAAGGAGTAGTTCCCAATTTCCAAATTTGAGATGAGCTTCCTAAACTTAAAGGAATAATTGCATTTTCAAAATCATCTATATAGGTTGTTCCTTCTCCGTTAACCTTATTAGAGGTGCCTGGAATTAATTGAGCAAATTCAGCATTCAAATTAATATTTGAAATTTCTTTAGTTCCAAGTAAAGGAATAAAATCTATTATTTTTGTCAAAAACTTACTCTCTTGAAAAACACTAAGATCAAAACCATATTTTGTGTTTTTAATTGGTTCACTTCCAATACTATATCTACTAATTCCTCCAGGTCTTTCATTTAAATGTAACAAGGTAAATCCTAAACTTGCATTATCAGAGAATTTATACTCCATTCGAGTACCTGAAAGCCATTTAGTTTGAAAATTAAATAAGTCGGCTTTTTCATAAGATACACTGATATCTTTTCCTGAAGTTAAGATTCCAGTATTAATTATCTTAATTTTTCCTAAGTTGTAATCAACTGTATAATCTTTTCCCTCTACAAGTTGAATATTTCCTGACATTACAACAACTGAATTTTCAGCAATGTCAAGGCCAGGCAAACTAATTTCACTTGAAGAACCAGAACTATACTTTCCTAGTATATAAAATTTATTTTTTGACAATACTCTCTTAGCATCTGATTGAGTAAGGTTATATAACTCATCAAATACATATTTAGATATAAGGTTTTCTTCGTTATTTTGTTCAAAATAATAACTTAAATTCTTACCAAAAGGTTGAAGAACTGGAAAAATAATGTTACCGGTATTTGAATCTATTGTATATCCCTCTACATAGTCAAAATTACCATCCTTTTGAGGATCATTACTACTATTCAATCTATCAAGACCCAAAAGCTCAATTAATGGTTTATCTTTTGTTAAAATACCTTCATTTAAGCTAGGATTATCAAAACCATTTGCGTCATCTCTATAATTTATTCTTAATTCAAATCCTTCATTATTAACTTGATTAGAGTTAAGGTTATAAATATTTTTCATCATTAATTTCCAGGTAGGAATAGAGGTATTAATACTTGAAGGTCTTAGTAATTTAAGAAAAATGGTCTCATCATCTCCTCTATTTTGATAATTTTCAGACAATTCTCCAACCTGATATCTTTTACCATTATAAGTGTATTCATATGATACAGCTAAAACCTCATCATTTTGTAATTTTCTTAATAAAGAAATATAACCCAATGTACCATTGACCTTATATTCCGAATCACTTAATTTTCTTGCTGAAGTAACTTTTTCAAAATCAATACTATTAACCAAACTAAAATCATTTTTCATTATTTCATTAACTGATTCAATATTTCTTAAATTTGGTTTGTCAATCAAAGAAGCAAATAATTTATTTGCGGTATTATCATTAGGTCCTGCAACACCACTGCCTATATTAGAGTTACTTGGCTTGTGAATTTTAGATCCTTCTCCTAAATCCATCAAAGCTAAAAAATTTCTTAAAGTCTCCGTATTATTATTTCTATTAAGTATATATACTTCAACTCTTGTAATATTTAAACCGGAAATAACCTGAGGCAATGATCTTAACCAATTTTCATAGTTATCTCTAAAAAAATGCCCTAAGAAAAAATGTCGATTTTCATCATAATTAGAAGATAAAATTTCAAAATTTCTTCCCTCTGCCCCATTTTCAATTTTTACCGATTCACTTTTTCCTTGTTGCCTAGATAAAATACCTGTAATAAATAATTTTCCGAATTGAAGTTCTGTTTTTAAACCAAACAAACTTTGAGCACCTCTTAAAAGACTATTATTTATAGGCATACTTACATTTCCAATTTCAATTTTTTTAATAATTTCTTCTTCATATCCAGTATAGTCAAGTTTTAAATTATTTTGAAAATCAAATGTATTGTTGTTATCAAAATTTGCACTGATTTTCAGTTTTTCTCCAATTTGACCCATAATGTTTAAATTAAGTTGTTGATCATAATTAAAACCACCATTTCTTTGCTGCCTTATAGGAATAGAAGGGTTTTCTATTCTTTGTAATTTTCCTCCAAAATCTAGATTTACAAATCCATTTACAGATAAATCAATATAATTTCCACCAAAGATTCTATCAAAAACTTGAGGAATAAATATTTTTGGTATCAACCTTCTTCCTTGTAAACTATTTTCACCATCAAGCTCCGTAGATTTTTTACTCCAATTTTCTTTAATAAGATTTTTTGTTTGATAATTATTATATTTTTCAAATGGGATTCCAATAATAGGTCTATAATCGATTTCCCCTATAGACTCTGTAAAAGTATATACCATAGATGTATCAATTTTTAAATCATTGACTATACTGGAAGAGGCAAGAGAAAAAAGATTGCTTGAATACAAATCTTTAAAAGAATTACTATATCTATCCTTGAATTTAAATGATGAAAAAACGGATGGGATATATTCTTTGCTCTTAGTCGAATCATAAATGACCGTATCTTGAGCAAGTTCAAAATAATTAATATCTCCCTTTCCAATTATTTCTAAAGAATAAGAGCAAAATGAAAATATTACGATTATTATTTTAAAAAATTTATTCAAAACAATCCTATTTATCGTTTAGGATTTCTTTAAAACTTCTTTTATTAAACTTTCAAGGGATATATTTTCATTTTCATTTAAAATCTGATCCACTTTTACGCGAGAAATGTTTCTAGAAATTCCTAAAGATGATAAAGCATTTAACGCATTATTCCTTAAAGTATTGTTCTTTTGAGATGAAAAATTACTATCACTTTTTATAAAATTTTTATTTTTTAATTTATCCTTTAATTCTAATATTATTCTTTCTGCTGTTTTCAGTCCAATTCCCTTAATGGATTTAATAGTTTGAAGATCTCCATTTAATATTGCTTCTTGTAGCTCTGAAGCAGAGAGAGAAGATAAAATCATCATAGCAGTACTTGGTCCAACACCACTAATTGAAATTAAATCTAAAAAAATAATTTTTTCAGATATAGAAAAAAATCCATATAATGTATGCCCATCATCTTTCACCTGTAAATGAGTATTGATTTTAATTTCTTTTAAATCTTTAATTTCACTATAAGTCCTTAAAGAAATTTTTACCTCATATCCTACACCTGAAACATCAAGTATAATATAAGTTGGATCTAACTTTATTATTTTACCATTTAATAATGCAATCATTTATCAACCTAAATTTTGAATGACCAAAGTATCGAATAAATTTCTCTCATTAAATCTCTTTTTTTTGAGCCGGGAGCATAAACATAACCTTCCAAATAATATAATTTATTTGAATTTTTATCTACAAAGGTATAACTTAAGAAAGGCCCACCACCAGAAATATCACTTAATTTCCATAGTCCCCTTGTCTCTATTGAAAAGTTTTCCTTAAAATTAACTTCTGTTTTCATAAAAGGAAGCTCTTTTTGATAAGTCATATATATCGAAGGGTTTTCAATATCTTTCAAATATTTTAAACTAATTTTTCTTCTAAAATCTTCAATATTTTTTTTATAAAAAATTTCATCTGAAACATAATTTTCAAAATATATAAAAATATTTTTTTCTATTTCGGGATCAATTTCTCTTAACCAAACAAATTGTGAATCCAATTTAGCAATACTAAATCCAGCTGGTACTGTAATATTATATCCAAACCTCTTAATCAAGTCTTTAGAAATATTTTTATTTGCATTTAATATATTTTTTTTATTTATTTTTTTGATAACTCTTCTTTCAAAATAAGTTCTCAGTTTTTCTTTATTTTTTTTTATATGGTTCAATAATACTTGGTCATCTTTACCAAAAAGATACAATATCTCTTGACCTATCGCATACTGATCTTTTTTTATCATCATAAATAGCGAAGTATCTGACTTAATTTTTTCTATTGAATTTTGATTAAACTCATTTCTAAGAAGCTTTGAGGAAGGACTATCTCCTTCAAGAGTAAAAATAATTATAATGTTTTTCGCAAATTTCAATATATTATTAAAATTTTTAGGCCTAATATACTTTAAATCAAAATAGGGTTCGGGTTGAGGAAGTCCATAAATGTTTTCACCAAAAACATTAATAACTGATCTTCCAAGTTTCTTTTTAAACTTAGAAGAATCCATTACAATAAGCATCTCGCTGTCTGTGCCAGTTGCATTCGGAAGGAAATTATTTAAAGTTTGTTTATCTGATCCACAATTAGATAATATATAAATTAAAATCAGGGATGATAAAACTATTCTTTGTTTCATACAATTAACTTATACAAACAAAAATAATGATTAATATAAGAAGAATACATTTTTATTTTTCGTCTTTTCTTCTTAATGGAAATCTTTTTATATAAATTTAAGTAGTTATAAAATTAAAATTATGAGTTCAGATAATTTAGTAAATAAAGGAGTAAGCATGTGTTTTGTAAAGATGGCTAAGGTTGATGGAGACTTTATTGATGAGGAAAAATCTAATATTACAAAAAGTCAAGTTTACAATAAGTATAAATACGGCAATTTAAAAGATTTAAATACCGAAGGGTTTTTTCAAAAATTTCATTCAACTTATGGACCTGAAATTTCTAAAAGTTTAGATGAAGAAGAAAAAGAAAGTCTTATTAGAGATTTGATTAAAGTTATTAAAGCTGATGGTAAAATTCATAAACATGAATCTTTCTTACTTGGTCATATAGGAAATTGCATTGGATTAAGTCCAGAGAAAATTGTAAATATTATAAAATCTGAAACCAAAGGAGATGAAAAATCTGCTGGTTGGCTTTCTTGGTTATTTGGTTAATTATATCTAAAAAATAAAAATCTATGAAATATTCAATGTTTATTGGAAGATGGCAACCTTTGCATAAAGGTCATCAATGGTTGATAAATCAAAGACTTTCAAAAGGAAAAAATGTTTTGATATGCATTAGAGATGTAGAAGCTGATGACAAAAATCCTTTTAGTCCTCAAGAAGTTTTGGAAAATGTGTCAAAACACTATTCTAAAGAAATTTCTGAAAAAAGAATTAAGGTAATTATAATTCCTGATATTGAATCTATAAATTATGGAAGAGGAGTTGGTTATGAAATCATTGAACATGTTCCTCCTAGCGATATCAAAGAAATATCTGCAACAAAAATAAGAAAAGAGATGGGGCTATAAGGATATACTATTTTTTATCCTTAGAATCATCACTTTCTATTTCTTTTTGTATTTCTTTTGAAGCTTCTTTGAATTCTCTTATTCCTTTACCAAAACCTCTAAATATTTCTGGAATTCTATTGGCACCAAAAAAAATAACAACAATCAATGCGATTATTAATAATTCCCAACCTCCTGGCATAGCTAATAAAAAAGTTTTCATAATCTAATTGTAATATTAATGTAAATATATATAAATCATTTTCTATATATCCACTTTTCTGGGTTCAACTTAATATTATTTTTCCAAATTTGAAAATGTAGTTCAGTGGTTCCTTCATTGTTTGTTATCACATCTGCAAGATAGGCGCCAGATTTTACGACATCTCCTTTTTCTACTTTTAGATTTTTGAGTCTTGCATATAATGAAAAATAATTCCCATGTTTTATAATAATAACATTATTCATTCCAGGAATAAAAGCAACAGTAGAGACAGTACCAGAAAAAATAGATTTAACCCTAGAATCTCTTTTAGTTTGTATGTCTATGCCATCATTTTTTATTTTAATGTTTTTAAGAATAGGATGATTATTATCTCCGAATTTATTTGAAATAAAACCCGAAATAACTGGCCAGTCAAATTTGCCAATGTTCTTTTCAAAAGCTTCTGATAAATCATCATCTTCCATAGATAAAGAAGTATCCTTATCTTTTTTTCTTAATTCATCTCTAATGACCTTAGCTATAAGTTTATCCACTTCTCTAAGAGCCTTTTTTCTTGACTCAATTTCTTTTCGCAGTTTCTTTTGTTTTCGATTGAGGTCTTGAATTATATTACTCTGTTTTTTTCTTAAAGATTCAAGGCTTCTGTTTTCATCAATTTCTTGATTTAATAAGTCCTTTTTATCATTATTTCTTTTTATCAAATTATCCTTTTGATTATTTAATTGATTTGAGACTTTATCTATTTGTTTAACTTGATTCTTTCTTATTTCTAAATACTGATTCAAGTATTGAATTCTTCTAAAAAATTGATTGTAAGTTTTAGATGAAAAAATAAAAATAATTTTATTTAATGAAGAATTTGATTTAAATGAATTATAAATCATTTCACCATATTCTAATTTTAACTTATTTAAATCACGCTCTAGAAAATTGATAACCAAATTAAGGTCTATAACTTCTTTATTTATATAATTAATTTCGTTCTTTAAGTTCGATATAAATTTAACTCTAGAGTTTATTTGTCTCTTTACAACATTTAATTTTCCTAATGTTGCATTTTTGACTACTTCAGTTTCTTTTAATATTTTTTGTCCTTCTTTTATTTTATTTAGATTCTCATTTTTTTCACGTTCAAGGCTTTCTCTAGTTTGCTGAGAAAATCCTGAATGAATGCAAACAAGAAAAAAAACAAAAATAAAATTACAACTCCTTAACTTCATATTTAGAAGGAACATTAAATGGAAATTTTAGTGTTTTATTTGTTCTTTCAACTTTATTATAATTAAAACTGATATTTGTTATTAATGGTAATGCGTTTTCTTCTGAATAACTTATAGAGGTAAATGAATGTTGGGTTGGAAACAATAATTTCCCCAAAGGTTTAAAATCCTCATATATCACCGTCAATAAATAATTTGTTAGCTCGTCAAATACAATAACTTTTTCAACCTTTGAGCTTCTAAGGTTTATCACATTTTGTGTTTGAATAGAATTATTTTTTTGTTCAATTTTAATATAATCACCTTCTCTTAAAATATTATCATTATCAGAATAGTTTTCTATCATATTTCCAATTAATATCGACTCTATTTGATTATAGTTGAGCTTAATTTTAAACTCTTTTTCAATAGCTTCAGGAGAGGATTTATAAAACTGTTTATTTACTCGATCCATAATCAAAAGAGAATCGTTAGTGATAAGGCCTCTAACCGCTTCAAACCCAAGCGCTACTCTTATTGAAAACCATATTTTATTTCCTTTCTCTACTCTTGTATTCAATGTAGCATTTATAAGTTGATTTTCATTTTTATATTGAAATTT
>MDSZ01067757.1_pt1 | contig 19838 bp, 6 predicted proteins | sample 811201 | NCBI WGS metagenome assembly MDSZ01 (sample SAMN05326647, study PRJNA326480) | marine metagenome | isolation source: seawater | place: Indian Ocean: North | collected 2010 | reverse complement strand
TTACCTTTCTTTACCTTCTTGTATGGTACTTTCTTTGCCTTCCCTTTGGAAGAGCTAGTTGCATATTTAGGCATTTGCGCTCCCGAATCCTGTAGTTGTTCCTGACATTAATGCACCTCCACCGCCAGAAAAATCTGCTATACGAGATCTTCTGCGTTCTTCTAAATCTGTAATAGTTTCGTGATCTAAATTCAAAGCATACTCAACGCCTTCTTCAGTAATATCAAAATCTTGTTCGCCAGCTTTTTCTGCAAACAAAGCAGTCTGTTGTGCTAATGCTGTGTATGCCTGATACAACTGTTGATTTGTATAATCAAGATCAGCTATATCTGTTGCCATACTTTCATCTATTCCAGAACCTAATATTCTTTGTGCGTAACCGCCAGCGGCGGCGGCTCCTGCTTTATTAGCTAAATCAATTAGATCAGCATTAGGGTCTAAGAACTGTGCTAGTAAAGCATTCTCTCCTTCAGTACCATACCATTCTTCATATTGTGCTAATACTTCTTCTGGTGCATCTAAAACAGCGGCAACACCTTGAGTAATTCTTCTATCAACTTGAGCTAAAGAAACATTTCCACCTATTAAATCTCCTATATATTCTCTAGCTGTTACATTTCCTTCAGCTATTAAAGAATCCAACCCATAAGAAACCATCAACTCATTAAAACGATCTTCATATTTTAAATAATCTTGAACATCAATAGCGTTATAACCAGCATCAAGACGTTTGTGGTATCCGGGGAATCTGTTTTTAAATTCTTGTTGCTCAAACAATTCAGGTAGTAAGTCTTCTGCTTTATCAGGAGGAAGCATAGTTACTCCTGTTGTTTCCTCAACGTATGTACCTGTCAAACGAGGAATGATCCACGATTTCATTAATCGACCAATAGCCGCATTATCAAATCCAGCCAGTCGTAATTCAGCTTCTAAAAGATTACGAGCATATACAAGTTCTTCTTCAGAAAACTTAGGTACTCCACCTTCATTAATCGGCTCAAGTTCTGCGTCATCATCAAACCAACCTCCGGGGTCGAAAACTCCTGAGCCACCGCCCTGTAGAGGACCAGAAGGCACAAAAGGTGGAGGTGGGATATTTACTTCTTCTTCTTCTTCTTTTCTTCGAAGTTGTGCGCCACGCCCACCAACTGCAATAGAAGAAGGTTGCGCTCCTGTCCAATCATCAGCCATTTGCTGAGTCATAGTTACACCAGCTTCTTCAACCCATTCTAAACCTATAGGTGATGCATCTTTCCCAGCCGCAATAATGTCTTGAGCCGCTTCAGCAGACAATAATCCTGCATCTGCCTCTGAAGGATCAACGAAGCTTTCAACCATCGCCTCCCAACTACCAAGCTCTTCTTCTATAGAATGTAGTTCCGCTAAATATGCCGCAATTTCTGGATCCATACCTACCTCAATCCAAATATCTGTGAAATGCCACCGGCAAGTGATCGTACATCACCACGAAATTCGTCAGTAAATTGGTACCGTGATTGTCGTTTGGCAAAATTTTCACCATCTTGCCGAGTAGCAAAATATAAACCATCAGGTCCCGTACCTTTTACAAGTTCATCTCTGTTTATTCCTAATAGATCTATATGCTCTGGGTTAAGTTCTAACGTGTTAGCTATCTCTGCTCTAAAATCACCTAAGAGATCTTCTATTGTTAATCCTTTAGCCGCAATATTTTCTACATCAACTACGTCACCGTATTCAGCTATTGCTAATCCTTGTATATAATCTTGTACACTGTCCCATGTCATAGAAGGAAGAAACATATCTTTCGATTCGTCACGTTCAGTTGTAGGATCATCGTCATAGTACATACCACCAGTAGTATTAAGTTGATGCGCCATCTTTCTGATCTGTGATTTAGGAATATTAACAACCATACGTCGTGCGTAAGCTTCTATCTTGTCCATGTCTTGTTTAACTTTGCCACTCGAAGGTGCATCATCAAATTCCATAGCATCACGAACTATTCGAGATTGAATTTGTTCAGCAGACCAACCGTACTTTTCAGCATCTTCAGCTATTTCATCAAAATAATGTCGTCCACTACCCCACCCATGATGATACTGTGTCCATCCACCCATAGCATGAGATATTTGTTTCGCGTCTTTAGTATTAGTTCTTAAATTCTCTTCATACGTAGCTGGATCTGTTGCCTTTAATATTAAGGCATCTCTCATAGATTCAGAATGGCTTGTCCACCAAATCGAATCTTGAATTGCGGACATCATTCCGTTATACAAATCGTTATACGGATCGTCTGGATTTACGCCTGTCCACCAATCTTGAATAGTGTTTGCCAAAGAAGGAAACTGAGTCAACAGTTTAGCCCACGCTGGAAACTTCTTTTTAAATTCTTCTAACCATTCCATTATGAAGCCCTCTTAAATCTAATAAGTTCTCCTGCTTCATCCCATAAATAAGGACCAAGATTTTGTTCCATTATTTCTTCAGGAGTTAAATGCTCATTTTCCATACCTTGCATCAAATACCAAAACGCACGAACAACTTCAGCAATGTACTGTTGCCTTGGTACACCTTCTCCTACAAGTTTGTCAGGATGCGCTTCTTCTGGGTAATATGTTTCATGTACGGCAGGATTACCTGCTCCATGATCCATAGCAACAGCGCCTATATCACCTTTAAATTTATTTAATAATGTTTCAAGAGCAAAACCAGCAATCGTATGCTGATGTTGGTCATTGTTTCTGTCCCAATCTTCTGGATTTTTTAATTCATCTAAATTGATAGTACTTCCATCTTTAAATATTCGTGTACCTTTTGGATTAGTAGCTAAAAAATCTTTAACATAATTATCCCACGTAGTAGGAACAAACTGGTAATAGCCTAATGCTCCACTCCCCGGACGTTCTATATAAGTATCAGGATGTTGACCGTGATCTGATTCCTGACCACCAATAGCTGTCATTAAAGCATTCAATACTTGCTTTTTAACATTTTCAGGATTCGAATTCCAGTCGTCACCTATACCAAAACCTAAGTCTATAGGTGAGGTTTGATTAAAGTATTTAGGATTATATAAATATCCTTCAGGAAAAGGTGCAGTTGCAGTATGACCAGCAGGTTCTAATGGTACTCCCATAACTGAACTTCCTTCAGATACAGAATCCATAGGCACAGGAGTTTGGGCAGGATTACTCCTCCAAGCTGTACGCAATTCAGGATTAGCGTAATGAAGATTACCAATATGATGTTCAAATGCTTTATTTAAAGCAACTTGATGTGGAGGGATTCCCCAATTAGAACGTGGTGTAAATTTAGTTGTATCTACTTTACTGAAATTCCAAGGAGTAGGATTATTTCTTAGTCCCATAGGTTCAATAATGTTTGGAACATTAGGATCTATTGACAAAGCATACTTTGAAGATATTCTTTGCGCTTTGTCTTTAGCATCTCTATTTCTATACTGAAGAAAAAATCCTAAACCAAATGGCAAAGAGGCTTGTTCTGGAGGATCCATTAAATGATTTATACGTCCACCCCATTTACCTTTAAGATTATTATATAAATCTGAGTAATCACTTAAAGATATCTTTCCAACTAAAGGTATTGTATCTTCTCCCATTTCAATAAGAAAATCTTGTACATTTTTAGCATAAGGACTCCATAAACCATCTAAATATTCAATACCAGTTTTTGCGTAATCATCCCAATCTGCTGGATTCCACCAATCCAAACTCTTTTCTGGTTCGTATAAATCTCGTATCTCTTGACGATCACTCATGCGAACCTACTTCTTCTTTGACCACTACTACCTAAACCGCGAAGAACATCTAACATAACTCTGTCGCGTTGATCTGCATTCTCATCCCATTCAGTTAGATCCATAGCAGACTGAACTCGTTTATCTATCGAATCAAATGCCTCTAATCTTTGAGCGTTAGCCGCATGTAAACTACCAGCATAAGCAGGATGGAACTCCAAAGCATCTACTTTTCTTACTATAGAATCAATGCTTCCTGAATTCAGACCGTGATTTTGCATATGCATCTGTCCGAAGCTATTAGCAAAAATCTGTGCAGTACGATACATATCTCCTTGTCCTATGTTCTGATCTATTATGTGGAATAAATATCTAAACATTTGTTTTTTATCTTCTTCTCTAGCTTGAGCGCCATATGCAGGATTAACTGCTTTACCTACACCAGTTGCTTTAGCTATACGGTCCATTTCCTTACTGCTACCATTTACACCTAAAACTATATTATCTTCCCAATTTTCCCCTCCGAAAAACTCATAGCCAAATGCATCAGCTTTAGCTATATTCGCATCAGAGATAGGAAAACCTAAAAGATCTTGGTTCAAAGTCTCACCAAGCTTTATATCCCCATTAGCTATAAGATTAGTAAGTGTCTGATCTAAAGCATCAAACATAGCTGGATCATCTGACCCTGTAATATCAGTTAAAGATTGTTGCAATCTGCTTTTCATTGAATCATAAGTTGCAACTGTAGGATCTTCTGATGGAGTTATTGTTTTCTGTCTAAAGGTTTCCATTCTTTCAGCGAATCTTTTATCTAAGAAATCATCAAAAGACATGCCTTCCCAATCTTGAGGTCTAATACCTGCTGATCGTGACATATCTGCTTCATCCATAGAAGTTTGTACAAGATCCTGTATAAAAGAATTCCACGCTCTTCTATCTATTTCTCCTGCTTGACCCCAAGTAACATCTATTCCACCTTCAGGATCTAAAAGCGGATCATAATAACCAAGCATCATTAATTCAGCTTGAACACCTCTAAACCCTTCAGGACTTGCTTCAGCTAACATACGCATATGTGTATCTATAGCTGATCTATGAAGATCCATGCCCATTAAAGCTTCTCTAACAGTATTAACTACTCCATAAGGAGTACCATCAAAAGAAGCAATAAGACCTATTGGTCCTTCTTTGTCTATATCTGTTAAATAACCTTCACCTGCCATCGACTCAGGAATTTTATACATGAATCGGTTGTTGCCAATTTCTGCATCAATTTGAGCATCAGTTATAGCAGAAGGGGCTACGTTATCTTTATCAGCAAGATATCTTCGTACGGTTGCTCTACCATTATCGGTTTGAAGATCAATCATTTCCATGTTTGTAGCCGCACCTGCCATGTCAAAACCTAAACCAAAAATATCTTGTTGAGCATACTCCCCACCAGTTTCACCAAATATGTTTTGTACATAAATTTTGTTATCTAAAAGTATGTTAATCAAACGTATAAAACTTGCATTGTTCCCACTAGAAGCCAAGTACATATGCCTATAAACATTTGACGTACCTTGGTCATTAGGACCACCAGAACCACCACCAGAAGCACCTGACCCCGGAGTTGGAGGAATTGTAGCAGTCGTCGTTTCTTCTTCTATGTGGTCTCCTCCATGCGGCATTATCCGGCTCCTGTCAACTCAGGATACATACCAGCTTCCATCTTAATAATCCAACCCTCTTCTATCATCGGCACAAATAGGTTGTAATAAAACGGGAATAACCACGGACGATTGAGTATCGCAACTTTAAACCATTCATTATATTCATACTTTAGTGCGTTTCTCTTGTCAGATGCTATAGCATCTTGCCTTCCTTCAAGCAACTTGTATTTTATATCGAACTCTGTTATAGCTTTCATAGCCATAAAGATATCTTCCCGATGAGGAGTGTCTTCAGGAATAAGTTCAGGACTATTCAATATTAAATTAAATTGAGTAATAGTATTAGTTCTACGTCCTTTAGATTCCTGTGTTAACAACGATTGCTCAAACGTAGGATGCATCGCTTTGAAATTATCAGACCAATACCCCCAATCTCTCTGTAAAGTCTTTACCAAATTTTGATCGCCTGCTACACGAGCCGCCGCAATCTTGGTATCAAAGTCGTGTTTCCTGCTGTAATAAGCTATAGAAGCAGACGAAACTAATAAACTTTCAACGTACTCAGTAAGAGTCTTTTCTTTTCTTAAACCTAACTCAAGTTGCAATCTTCTTGCTTCTGCTACAGCTTCACTATCTTCTTCAGTGTCACCAACAGGAATAAAATAGGTAGCCGCTAAAGGAAAAGCTTCTAATATACCTTGATTATCTTCCATCCAATCTAAAGCGGCTCTAGTAGATGGCTGTCTTGCGGCTGAAACTTTATCAGATTTACCTGCTTGGAATATAGAGAATTTAGGAAGTTCACTTACCCACCATGCTTCTGAAATAGCTTCTGGAGTCATTCCCTCAGCTTCACTTCTTTGATAAAACTCTTTCCAATGAATCTCAAGAGCTTTCTCAAAAGCAATTTCATGTGGTAATCCAGAATCCATAAATCCTTGGAATATTTTATTCCATTCCCATAAGCCACCAACAGTCATATCTTTAGGAGTACCTGTAGTTAAACCAGACCACCAGCTTATATTCTGCAATAACTGTAATTGCTTACCAGCATGATCCACTCCTCTTAAAATGCTTTCTTCTAAAACAGCAGGATTAGAACTATCAGCTAGAGTCTTAGGATCAGGGAATTGTCCTTGCGCCCACATAGCTTCAACTACACTAAGATTCGCTTTAGCTCTGCTACCAGCATAACCCGGAGTTTCATATCCAAGAGTTGAACTTATCAATTTAGCAACAGGAGCAGGTACTATATTTGACCACATCAAATCTGTAGCTTTTGAATCATAACCAAATCTGCTTATCATGTGATCTTCCCAACCCCATACACCATCTCCTCTTAAAGAAGGATCGAGTAAAGACATCGCTCCAATAGCCATAGCCATAGGAGGACCAAATGAAGGTAAAGCTACTTGATCGTTATAACCCGGAATTGCATTAACGAGACTGATGGAAAGATCTTCATTCATTACACCTAATCCGTTTTCACCAAATAGTTTATTCAAGTACGGCAAATGTCCAATAGCATCAACAACATTTCCTAAAAGCGCACTCTCTGGAATTACTAATCTTTTCTGGTCATTTTTATCTGTATAAGTTAACCCACTATTTTGTGACGCATGTAATGAAGCTTGCAGATTACGGATAGCATCTGGTCTTGTCTCCATTGTTCTAACCCATCTCTTTAAGAATTGTTCTTCAGCGAACCAGAATGGTAGCAATAAGCCAGCAGTCTCTTGGAATAAAGATCTAACTGAATGGTCATCTATAAATTCTGATGTCATCCACATCGCGCGTTCTACTGCAAGATTTACATGTTCTCTTTCCTGTATAGATTTAAGATTTATGTATTCAATAAGCTGTTTAGTCGCAGTTCTATAACTTCTACCATCATCAAAGTTTTGGCTTCTATTCCACAAATCAACAAAGTGTTCTCTGTATTGTGGGAATGCTTCAAAGAATAACCCTGTAGGTTGAGGTCGATTTTCTATTGTTTCCTTTAGAGTTTTAAAAGTTTCAGCTTGGTTTTTACTAGCATATGAAGCTTTTGTATACTTTGATTTTACTTCGTCCCATGTTTGCACTTGGAAAAGTTGTTCACGCACACCTTCTTTACTTCTTAACCCTTGAGCATAATCATCTAATAATTGAGCTACTTGACCAGCAGGAGTTCCTTGCAAAACACCTTCAGCTTGGGGACGCATAAGAGTAATGAATTCATCCAACTCAGGAATACTTGTTTGTTCAACTCCTGTTTCATCTACACCATGACGTATCCCTAGTTTTATTTGTTCAATCTCAGTCATGTCACCTTCAGGACTTATACGTTGATATTGAACAGGTTCAGGCACCTCATCTATACGTTTACGCAGGAACCTGAAAGCATTCGGTTCATGGTTGTAAAAATACCTGATCCCTTTAGTTAGATCCAAAGCTTCAGCAAAGTAATGTGTGAACATAGGTTCACGAGCCATAGCCGCGATTATTGGTTGAACAGCACCATCAAAGAATCCACGTAATACCATTTGGAATCTTTCATCAGGAGTAGGTGGAGCATCGACTGGAATTCTAGCTAACATTCGTTCAGGTAGAATGTTTTTATTACCCCATAAATTCAACCTAGTTGACATATTGTCAATAGGCATATCATCTTGCATTTCTAATAAACCTACATAATTACCTCTTGATGCACCTTTATCATTTTTAGCAGACATCATACGCACTGCTTCAACTTGTAAAACTTTAGCTTGGTGTTCAGCCATATTTAATTTGTCAACAGGTCCATTAATTTGAGTATCTACTTTAAGGAATTCTTTATCTAAAATCTTTTCATTTCTAAGATCTGTTAATAACTGAGGATAAACTTCTCGCCACCAATCATTCTCTGATTCAAATACAAACTCGCCAGCATTTTGAATTGCTCTTCTGAAATCAGGAACTTGATCCCATCTTGCTTCAAGAATTTCTTTGATTAACTCTCTATCACTTACAGAATCACCAACTTGTTTTTTGTTTCTGTCACGTAATGTTCTGAAAACACTCCTAAGAAGTTCTTCAAACTCTTCTTCTTCTCTTAAAGGATTAGCAAATTGTCCTGATCGTAAACGTGGACCTGCAATATTTAATGCTTTAATTCTTTTTTCTTCTAAGAAATTAACTAATTCATCACGAGTTGGATTAATAATGTAAGGTCTTTTATGCCTTTTAGCAAAGTCTAATGTTAATTTAGTTCCACCAGTTAACTGACTTTCTTTCTTTCCAACTCTAGGATTCACTCTAGGATCCCAAATAAGTGTTGCTTGTGAACCCATAACATTCTCTTCATTTCTTATTTCCCATTTAGAAGATCCAGATTCTTTAAGACCAAAATCTTTTAAAGTTTGAGGATCAGAAGAAGGACCATCAGTCGCTCGATCCCATACTCTCCAACCTTTAGGTGCTTTACCGCCAGTTTTAATATTCATAGCACGAGCCGCACGTAACCCTGCTTGATCTATACCAATCTGACCACCACCTACAACTAAATCAAGTCCTGTATAAAATTCAGGTGTAGTTTTACCAGCAAGTTCACCAGTTTTACCCTTAGATAAAGGATAGTTTTTCGGTACGCTAACAACTTTAAATTTTATTTGAGCTTGTCCTTTGCTGAGATTCAAAGACTTGTCTTTAATGTTATCTCGTTTCCAATTTACTCTTGCCGCTTGCTCATCAACACCTTCTATTTTCGCCCAATCGCTAGGATCCATCTGACTTGTAGGAATAATTGATTCAACCTTGACAAAGATTTGTTTCTTACCTTTGCCATATAATTTAATGAGATCGCCTTCTTTTATTTTATTAGCTGTTCTAAATCCAGCAGTATGACCAGTTATTACACCTGATAAAATTGCATCCATTCTATCGTTTTTAAATTTCTTTTTTATATCTGGATGCATCGGTAAAGAACCTGCCCTACCTCCACCTGTTACAGCTAACTCTGATTTAATTGTTGTTCCCATAGGTAAATCAGCAAAAGCTAACCCTCTTGATCTTGCTTGGTTACCAGTTAATCTCTCAAAACCACTTCGATAAGTTCCTGTTTTAAACGCTTGATAAGCCCCTTCTGCTGTATTAAACAATCTTTCTCTAAAGAAAAATCCTTTATCATGCTCATAATAATTAGATAAAGCATTCTTAATACCAGAAGCTTTTGTTTTCTTATTAGGAATTTTGATTATATTAGTATCATCTTGAAAAGAAGGATGCATTTTTTCTTGTCCTTCTCTTAACCATAAATACTCGCTTTTACTATTCATATACAAATTAGTAGTAGGCAACTCATCAACATGACCCATTACTTCTATTTGATCCCCAACTAAATCTGCTGGATGAAGACTTAAAAACTTATCAGCTTCATCTAACCCTCCAACATCACCAGCAGAAAAACCGTAGATCTGAGGTGAATTATTACCTTTTTCAGTTATGACTCTAGGAATCCAAATAGACGCATCGGACATATGATCTGGGTAAGATTTATGTAAACGCTGACTAACAATATTTTTTACAGCAGAAGGTTTACCTGCTCTAGCTTGCCATGAAACAGGGATACCTTTTTTCCTAGCGCGTGTATCTAATCCTTGTAACCAACCCGGAAGTTTTGCCCATTCTTTAGGAGAATCTGTTCTAGACGGAGCCACATCCAAACGTGTTTGATTTCTATAAAATGGAAGAACACTATCAACTTCATTATTAAAAATCATCATTCCAGCTTGATTATTTCTAAATGCTCGAACCTGACTGCCATCAATCATTTCAACAGGATCATCATTAGGAATAGCACGACCTTCTGTTGGTGACCAATTTGCGCCTACTGGTCCTAACTCATCATAATCTTTTTCGTAATCTGTGCGTTTTAAACCACCGCGAGCCGCTGGTCTACGCTTCCTTCTAGTCTTAGGCCAACGTGGACCTTTCCATTCTGACTCTCGGATACCACCTATATCAAGTATGTCTTCTTTGCGTAGATTCTTAGCGTCTTCAGGATCTAAAACTTCGTCTACCTTTCTTGCTTTAAGAGGGAAAGACAACCCAGACGAAGGATCTATATTTTGATGATGAGGAGTTCTAGCTGAATCATCACCACCTACAGTTCTACTTACCGGAGGTACAGGAGCATCAGGATCACGAACGAAATCTTTCCCTGCTGTAGCTTTACGTTCATCACCTCGACGATTCCAAGGTCTTATCCTGCCACCTCGATATCCAGTAGGCATTGACTCGCCGAAATATAAAGGCTCGAAGTTACCTTTCCAAGTATCATACACATCAGCTACATCAAGTTTGTCTGCTTCAGGAATTTGATGAGCGCCTTCGTCATACCTTAATGCGTTAGGAAATATTTCTTCGACAGGTGCAAAAGGTTCAGCGATTAAATCTAAATCAGGTACAAGCATCTCTTCTGGGTATTCAGGCCATATTCTGCGTAAACCTGTGCTTCCTTTAGTGCCGCCTATAGTTCCTATAAAGTCACGTTTAGGCGTAGTTCCTTCTAAACTTAATCTTTTTTGTGCATCAAGTATTTTATTTTCAAGATCGTGTATCTCCTCTGGTGTATAGTAACGAACCTTTGTTTCTTCTAAATGCTCTAACAAAGCATGTGTAGGAGTTAAACTAGCTATTTCATCTCTAAAATCTAAATCGTTCTGCATATCGAATGCAACAGTTTGAAGATCATCTGGATCCCAACCGCTACGTTGCATCTCTTCACTTACTTCCAAATACTTTTCAAACTCAGCCATTTGTTCTTCTGTGTAACCACGAGCTTCGCTGAAAGCTCTCCAATCTTCTGGTTCTTGTTCAGAAATAGATTGAGCTAAAGCACTCCAAGGTTCTTCAATATGATCTTTTTCATTAATAGAAGTTTTTGCATGATAGATTGCCCAATCTAAAAAGTCAGCATCTTCCACTTCATCTGTGTACCCAATGTCATGCATTTTTTCCATTGCAGATTTATTTTTTTGAAGCTGTTCACCAAGATAATCTTCAAGTGCATCAAAATGTGAGTCTAGCATTTCAGCATATTCAGGCGATGAGTCTGCGTATCTTGCACCTCTATTAGCTTCATTAAGTTCTTTTTTAAGTAAAGCTATTTCTTCATTAAGTGTCGCTCTTTCTTGGGCAAATAGTTTTGTTCGTGTATCTTCAATAAAATCTCTAGTCCCTGATTTGCCTAATAATTCAATATCGTCTTTAAGTCTTTCAGGTTTAAAACTGGTGTAAGTTTCACGTGTTTTAAACAAATCATCTAATTCTAATTTAAGATTATTTTCAGCTTCACGTAAAGCCTCTATTTCAATATCGTATCCTTCTATTCGAATCTGATCTAACGCTTCTAATTGAACATCATCCCAATCTGGTTCAAGAGGCGAAGGACGTTCATCAACAGTTCCTTCAAGCAAGATTCGGAACATATCGCGTTCCTCTTCAGCAATTTCTATCTGCTCACGAATATCATCTAACTGTCCCTCAAGTTCTACTTTCTTCTGCTTCTTAGTTACAGATCCGCGTGGTCCTTTGTAACGAATACCGTCAGGCATATCTTGAGCATCAAATAAAGAAGTTTGCGATCTGTCTACAAAACCACGAACGTGCGGTGATACTTCGTGAGGAAGCTCTAATCCAGAATCACGATTAGCCATGTACTTATACCACATAGAACGAGGACTTTCTTCGTAAACGTTGTATCCTCGCATATAAAGTTCTTCAGCCATTTCATCAAGGTAATCAAACATCTTTGAACGGTTAGATTTTTTAATACCAAGCAATTTATAGGTATACCACTTCGATTCGAATGCACCACTTCCATACATCAAAATACTTAAAAGTGTTTCATCTGGCATACTTTCTACAAGAATGTCACCAGTATTAGGATTCTTCCAAGCATCATCAAGATAAGCAGGTGCTTCATCTAAAGGACTTAAAGTCTTATACCCAGCAGGACGATTAGCTAAAACATTTTTTAAATCTCTAATAATCTGATTAGAATTAAATCCTTTAATTGGAAGATATTTCTGTGTCGCTCCTTGAGTTCTAAGTTCTAACTCAATAATACCTATAGCTAAATCTTCGTTACTAAGATGTCGCAATTCACGATTTAGTAGTTTAAATGCTCTACCATTTTTTCTGTCCATTGGATATTTATCAGAAGCTTTTGCGATTTTAGAAGGACGCACTCTAGGTTGATTACTTAAAGGATGGCTACCAAATGGTTCTTTTCTTAAAAAAGATCCATCATCTGCTTTCTTCAATACATCAACAACAGCTTCTTCTATACCATGTAAACCTTCAGGAAAGTCACCTAAATTTTGCCAAATAGCTAATTCTAAATCTCTTACAGTAGCTCCTGCTTTATCTTTAATAGTATTAAAAGCTTTATCAACTACTTTCCCAAACACATCATAAGAAGACCCAGCAGATTTACCAGAAGGTGCCGCATAACGAACTCTTGAACCTTTAGGTAGAGAAAACAAAGCGCGAGCAAGATTACTTATTTCTTCTTCAATCCACTCACGTTTATCTAACGTAGTTTTCATAAATTTATTATTTGCAGAAGGTTCCCATTCATTAGGGATAGGGACACCATCATCTACTTTCTGAACCCAACCAGTTGGGACACTATTAGCGTCACCCCATCTATCTCCAACTAGAAGAACTGTTACCGGATTCTCTTCATAACTCATTGTTCCATCAGGACGCATAAACGCATGACCGCTTGTAGAACCGTAATACCTCCCAAATCCGGGTTCTGCTTGATGTTCTGCTCTACTTACTTTTCTACGAACAAGTGTTCCTACAAATTCTTCTCCAACTAATTTTGCTTTAGGATCGGCTATTGGTGTTACTTGAGGAGGAATAATATCTGTATCATCTAACCATTTTCTCCATGTGTGTAACGCTTTCATTACACCTTTCATTGCAGGAAGATCGTGCGAACCTGCAAGCAATGGAACTTTTTTACCTTGATAATCCATTAATTGTGGTTCAGTAAATAATGCTGTAAATTCTTTCGCAAATTTCTGAGGAGTATTAGAACCTTGCATACGTGTAGCACGATTTACTATTTCACCTGCGCGTTCCATATGCAACGACAACCATTGAGTCGGTCTAATAGAACCCATCGGTCTATTCATTGGATCAAGCAAATGCATTACTTTCATAGCTTCTTCGTAACCAAGTTCTGTAGACAAAGCTTCATCTAATTTATTGAACATTTGTTTACCGATAGGTGTATTACTTTCTTCAAACATCCATGTTAATAATGCGGCTGTGTCTCCAGTAACATGAGGGAAGTAGATTCCTATTTCGTCAGGTAACACAGGATCAACAGTTTTAGCGACTATTGGATCCATTCCACCTGTACGCACAAGAGCTTCTAAACTTTGCTCTCCCTGCACAGTTCCAGCTAAATGCTCAACTGCATCACTATACGCTTGCTTACTAACATCAGTCATTGAGCTAGTGAAATTAGCTGAACTCTTATTATTGCCTATAAGAAAAGCAAAAGTATCTGGGTGATATGTAGCATTATCTGATCTATCTAAAAGCTTTAATGTCTGATGCAAAAATTTTGCTTCGAGAGGACGTCCCTCTCGTGCAAGTTTTTGAGGTATCAGAGTCTCGGCTCTTTTAATTGTCATAGGTTTAGCTACGCCTCTAACCATGTTAATTCCCGGAATGATTATTTCAGCTTCTTTTGAATAGCCACTTAAACCTGTTTCAGCAACTTTTTTGTAATAAGTCCGAAATGTTCTTTTAACGTTAGGTATTTTTTCAATCATGTCATAAGCAATACGCGCAGTTAAAACAGGATCTTGTGTACTTAATTGAGTGACTTGCGCTGTTTCATATCCAGCATCAACACCAAGTTCATATAATAATGACTGACCTGATTCTCCTCGGACTAGACGATCTGTGTTAGCTAAAACATCTTCATCAACAAAATGTGATAACTGAAAACCTATCGCTTGCATAGAAGGATCATTTTTATAAACCATAAGACTTTGCCCTAAAGCATCTTGTCTTGATAAACCTTCGTGAGAGACATCTGTTACGACATCCCATTTACTATTATTTTGTAATTTAACATATGGCAATAATCCGCGTGTACTACCAATACCTCTACTGTTAAGTTGCAACATCTCGTCAATAGCAGATAAATGATTCTGTCCGTAATATGCACGATACGCTCCGAACAGTCCTTCGTAAGCGGCATTCATAACTATAGGATTTAAAAACTGTCTTTCTACTGCAACAAGTAATCTATCCGAATCTGACTTTATAGCTTTTAAAGCACCCTTCGCTAATTTTGGTTTAGAAAGAATTTCAGGAGTTACACGATGCAATCCGCGTGATAAACGATTTGAAGTGGCTTCAAAAATTCCTAACAAACCTCCCCATTGAAATCGTTTAGGATCATCTAAATGTCTTGAATTAGTTCCAAGTAAACTGTTTAATCTTCCGCGAGCATTTAAAGCAAATACCCTTTGTGAGCCTTCTGCTACATACTCACCTCTAATAATTTGCATTCTTATATTTTTAATTGCTGTCATTATGTCATCGGCTTCCATCATTCCCCACACATGACCGATCTTTTTTTCAGCTTCCATAGCCGCACGTTTAGTAATGGAAGCGTCACCAATTCCGAAAGCGTCTAAGGCAAAACGATATGATCTATTAATAGGTCGCATAAGAAGCATTCTTCGCGTTTCTGCGCTAACAGGCTGTGTCATCAATTCGCCCCAAGGACCGTAAACTTTAGCTCTATTTAAAGAATGTTTAGCTAATTTAGCACTAGCCCACGCTGATGGACCTTCACGCAAAATAAATTGCAAACCTTCATCTGCCGCATTTCTAACACCAACACCCAATCGCATAAGTACAAGTGGTCGCCAGTATCGAGAAATAACTCTGTCCCAAATTGCTGGTCCGAATTTACCTTTTGTGCCGCCATAACTTAGGAAACTCATCATGTTCATAAACCGTGCGGCTTCACCTAGTTCACGCCAACTTGGAATAACATTTAAATTCGATACTTGTGCTTCTACTGCACCACCCGGAACTATAGCTCTATGACTTCTACCTACACTTGAAGTAATCAAATCTTGTCCAAAGTTTGAATAATGGTGTGCGCCTTGACGTATGAAACGTGACATCCATTTTTCTATTCCAGCGCCACCGTATACTAACGCTCCAGTTCTCCCAAGGAAATCCATTAAGAAATGGCTTTGAACATCCCATTTTTGTGCAGGTGTTCCATTAAGAAATATAGAAAGATATGTATCTAATACTTTTCTATCCATGTCTGCTTTGATACCCATATCAAGCAATGATTTAAAATCTCGAATAGCATGAATATCCTCAACATCAATATGTCCTTTACGTGGAGCAATCTTTGTTAATTTGTCCATCAATCTCATAGGATGATAAAGCAAAGAATAAGCAACTTCTAAACCTTTATCTGTCAATGAACCAAGAGGTGTGTAATACTGTCGTTCTTTTACAATTATTCCTAGTTGATTTTTTACAAAGCTTTTAAGATCAGCAATTTTTATTTTCCTGCCCCTATTAGCCGCTGATTGTTTATTTAAAATTGAAACAACAGATCGGTATCCTTTGCTTTCAATAGCATCTAATAATTGTGCTGGTGTCGCATAACCAGCATTTTGTAACATTCGGAATCTAGGAGTATTAGCTCCTGCTAAAGCTATTCCTTCATCAGCTATTTCATCCCATGTCTTTGAAGCTATATTCTCAATTAAAGTAGGTAATGGATTAGAAGCATTTGCGCTACCTGCGTTTGCTTCAATAGCACTTTTACGATTCTGTGTCATTTGACGAGCGCCACGCATAAAGCCCCTTGTTCTAGGGAACTGCGCTCTACCATTTTCAAACTTAACAACACCGAATCTATCAGTGTGAACAGTAAAGAAATCAGAGAATTGTGGTAAATCATCTCTAACGAGACTAACTATGTCAGGATCTAATCCTTTTGGATCGACACCATTTTTCAAATTTTGATATGCAATATAAATTTGTTCAGTCATTAAATCTACATCTCGTAAAAACACATCTTTAAGAGTTTGTAAATCTGCTGAGTTTAAATTGTATTGAGTTAGTATTCGTGCTGTTTCATCAAATGTTGGTCCTTTACGAGAAGTTTCTGATATATGACCAACATTAGAAGATGTGCTTTCTAAAATATCTAACAAATCGTTTTGAGTTAATTTTTTAACAGAATCAAGATCTTCAAATGTAAAATCTCTCTTTGTGTGTATTCGTCTATAAAGATTATTAACAAGACCAACTTGTCGTGTTGTCCTAAAAGTATTAACAGATTGTGCGTAAGCTACTGGTTGTATCTCTTGCATTCTATAAGAAGCACTTTCTAAGAAAGTATCCATTCCTTTACGCATATGTATCCGCAATTTTGATGCTCTAGTAAGTCGTGGGAAAAAGAATTTATCCGACCTACCTGCTAATCCTGCTCTACCAAATGGTGTAGCTGACAAAGCACGAATACCATTTTCGCTTTGAAGATAAGCCCAAACACCATCCCATTCATCTAATCCGGGTTGTTTAACTTTAAGGAGTGGTGCTTCTGCTGGTATCTTTAAACCAGCAGGCATCAAATCATAATCATTAACAGTCATACCTGAATGTTTCATCGCGTTATGGTAACGCTTCAGATCAGGTAAAAGTCCTGCAAGTTTCGGTTGCTTATTAACTAAATCAACTAAAGGATCAATCGAATGAATATTTTTACTTCCATTCAAATTATATAAATGATTAGTTTTAACCCATAGATCATGCGCGGCGAAATGATCCATAATCATTTGAATATTATCTTCAATATATCTAAGTTGTCTCTTCAAATAGAAAGGCATCTTGCCTAACCAGTTAGGTTCAAAATCAGCTACATAAGCATTACGTTCTTTTTGTAAATTCTTCGGTTTGAAAACTCCTTGCCATCTACCTTTAGTTTTTAATAACTGTTCAGGAGTTTTCTGTCCTTTAACTGTTCTAAGCCCAGCAATAATTTCTTTAGCATTCTCACGGGTCTGATCGCTTTTATTTAAAAGTCTTATAGCCCTATAAGAAGAAGACATCTCATATAAAGAACGTATCTTAACTGCGTGTTGCGCGGCACCACGAGCAGTTAAACCTATCCTTGCTCCTCTAATAACTGCACCATAACCAAACGTTCCCCAAGTAACAGGATCAAAAGCAATCGCCGCAAATAATGTGCCACCTACAGCCGCACCTGTGCGTCCCATATTTCCAATATTCCATCCAGTTAAAGGCATATGAATATTATTTAAACCATTTAAATGTAAAGTATTCAGCGTTCTGTCATACTGACGAACTGACATAGCTCCAGCTTCAACACTTCCACGCTGTAATGCTTCTGCCGCTGTTGTCCATTCTCTGCTATTAACAGATCCTTTATCTATCCAATCATGAAAACGTCTAATACCATCACCTTCTGGATCTGGGTTGCCTTCTGCTTTTGCTACTTCTTTAAAATAGTCAATCGCGGCTTTTGTAAAATTACCTTCATTACGAATAGTGCCTACAAGAATTTCATAATCTTCGTCGTCTAATAAATCATGCGCTTTTTCTCGTGAAGCATTTGTAAAAGAAGATCTTTCGTATTCTGCATTTTTCCAATTTTCTGCAAAGTTAGTAAATATATTCATGTGGGTTGCTTGCACATGACCGCCTAAACCGCCACCAGTTTTACTTAAATTATCCTCATACTGAATAGCTAAAGTACGCATACTTCGTAAACCTAAACGCATACTCTTTTCAAACATTTCCCACGTATTCCGAACAGCAGGAGCTACTCCATACCTAAACGGAGCCATAACTGCTTGCAATGGAATACTAAGAGGTTTAACTAACTTTGAAGCATAATCATCCCAGTCAAATGGATTCCACCAATCATTATCTGATTTCTGATGCGGTGCTTTATAACCGTTTGTAGTTAATAATTTTTGCGTAGCAGGAGCTAAACTCATATACATCGCGTCTTGACCTTCATCAGTCAAACTTTTCATATGTTTAACCATTTTAGGAATAGCTTCCATTTCAAGAGCCGACGCTAAAGCATTCTGAATCTGTTGGTCATCCATAGGACTTTGAACTAAATCAAGACCTATCGTATGATACTGATCGCTAAATCCCTGCAACCCTGTAAGCTCAAGCATTCGCCAACGCATAGCCATACGTTCATCTTCTAAAGACTGTGCTTGAGAGTATTTATTATTCTGACCGTAATTGCGTGTACTTACACGACCACTAGAACCTCGCCCCGGACTTAATCCTCCTAGTTTTTCAACCACTATAAACCTCTAGAGATTGCTTGATGCCGTTCTGCCGCATTAATAAGATAAGGATCTCCTGATATAGCCGCCATACGGGAAACTAATTCAGCTACAACGACTCGGTTTCTTCTACTTTCGATTTCTTCTGGACGCATCGAATTACGCAACAAGCCAGCAGTTACATCTAAATCCGGTTGATCGTCAGGAGCGTTCATAGGCATGACATCTGGTTTATATGCCGCCGCCGCTTCTAAAGCATTAGGAGGTGGTTGAGTAACCTGACCTTGTTGAGCAGTACCACCTACAGTTCTTGGTATACCTCTATTATCTGGTAAAGGAATCTTATTCTGCGCTTCAACATTTGCTCCACCCTGTCCATAAACTACATTAGGATCAGTTTTAGCTGGCTGTGCGCCACCAGCCATATCTGGTTTAGGTGCCGTTCTAGCCATTATCTACCTGCCATTAACGCTTGTTGCATCTGAGCCATCGCCGCTTGTGGTGAACCTTGTTGCTGTGTAGCACCCGTCTCTGCCATCGCTTCAGGAGGTAAAGCTTGAGGTGGACCAGCTAATCCCATCGCTTCTTCAGGAGACATTACTTGTCCTTCCTCTGGAGGAGGAGCCATCGCCGCTTGTTCTTTACGAATCTCTTCGTCAGCTTTTTCGACAGCTTCAAAAATATCAAATCCTTTTTTACGGAACTTCTCTATCTTAGCTATATAAACGATAGGTAATGCGCCTTGAACAGCTTGCTGTTGAATGCTAGCCATAACAGCTTCCTCTAATTGTTCTTCGTCTACTCTTCTACCTTCAGCTTCAGGATCTTCAATAAACGGATGCTTTGTCCTGAAAGTAGCAAGACTAATACCCTTCATCTGCAACAACTGTCCAAGCTGAATAGTCGTACCTTGAACATCTGCCCCCGGAACAGAATGAGAGACTACGTTATCGAACGTCTCAAAATGCTCGTCAGGCGTGAACTCAACCTGTCCAAAGTCGCCTGCATAACCAGTGAATGTAGATATTGTTTTGCTCCCCCAATATCCTTTATAGGTAGCGAATAAGCATTCATTGAGAT
>MDSZ01009513.1_pt1 | contig 19839 bp, 18 predicted proteins | sample 811201 | NCBI WGS metagenome assembly MDSZ01 (sample SAMN05326647, study PRJNA326480) | marine metagenome | isolation source: seawater | place: Indian Ocean: North | collected 2010 | reverse complement strand
CCGGCGGCGATTCTGCGAACAGCGCATCTTGAAGCACGCCACCGGCGGCCTGGATGTGGCCGAGAGGGAAACTGACGTTCTTGTCGCCCCAGTAGTAGTCGTTAATCCCAAGAGATCTTGCGTAGCGGCCGCTGTTGGCTTCAGATGCTTTTTGCAGGATGGAAGTGAGCTGAAGATTCATCAGATTGCGGCCCACCTGCTCAGAGCGATTGGCGAGCCCCCCTGAATGGCGCTCGTTGCTGGAGCGAAGCAGGATCGCTGGGGTGTTGATGGCGCCTGCCGCTAGCACGACCAGATCCCCTGAAAACAGCCAGGACTCCCCGTCCACATCGGCTTCTACCCCCTTCACCTCCCGGCCCGACGGATTCACATGCAGCCGTTGAACAGTGGCGTGGGTGCGCACCTGCAGATTGTTGGTGTCGGCGTTGTCGATTCCATAGAGCTGGGCGTCGCCGCTGGGGTCGTCCTGATTGTCGGACCAGCTGATCGGCAGGTCATAGGGTTGACAACCCTGACGCTTCAACCCCTCGCGTAACGGCTCAAGGAACGGCGTTAAGGGACGTGGTAGGTGCTCGAATGCCTTGGTGCGTGGTGGCTCTGTGGGATCGACACCGACCTTGCCATGCACGTGGTAAAGCGCTTCGGCCTTGTCGTAGTAAGGCGCCAGATCGCTGTAATCAATGGGCCATGCGGGAGAAATGCCTTGCTGCAGTTGCACCTCGCCGAACTCCCGTTCCCGCATTCGCTCCAGAACCGCACCCCAGATTTTGGTGTTGCCCCCTAGTGCGTAGGCGGTTTGCGGTGCGATCGGGTCACCGTCAGGTCCAAACCAGTGCTCATCCTTGGGGTGGTAGCGATCCTTTCGCAGCAGGTCGACATCCGCGACGTTTTGGTCGCTGAGAGGCATGGCCTCACCACGTTCGAGCAAAAGAACATGCCGTCCCGCACGACTCAGAGCACCCGCGAGGGTGCCTCCCCCGGCACCGCTGCCGATAACGATGATGTCGTAGTGGCGATCGTCGATGATCATGGCTGGATGTTTGGATGTAAATCGGCCGTTGCAGGTTGATCAGGTGGTGCGTTGCCAGACGTAGATCAATACGTAGAGGATGATCCAGATCACATCCACGAAATGCCAGAACAGGCTGACGGCTGTGACACCCATTTCCCCCTTGGCGTAATTGTTGGGACGGAAGGATCGCGCCAGCATCAGACCCATGAGCAGGATGCCGGTAATGACATGAAGTCCATGAAATCCCGTCAATAAGTAGAACGTGCCGCCAAAAACACCGCTGTTGAGATGGAAGGGAAGCTCCGACCATTCGACGTACTGCCCGTACACGAAATAGGCACCCATGGCCATCGTGAGAAGCCATAGGGCACGGAATCCCCAGAGGTTGTCCTTGTGCAGGTAGCGTTCAGCGAAATAGGCGACGAAGCTGGAACTGACCAGGATGACGGTGTTGATGAAAGGGAGCTTTGTCTCTAGACCCTCAACACCCTCCGGAAGCCACTCGGGGCTGGTGAGTTTGAGCAGCGAAAAGCCCACAAAGAAAGCCAGAAAGATGATGCTTTCTGAGCAGAGAAAAATAATGAAACCGGTGAGGTTGTGGCCGTCATGCTTGATGTGCCCCGGTTGATGATTGAGAGAAAGATCTGGATTGGCGCTGGTCATCGATTTAGGCCTCCATGGATCGGCGGATGTAGAACTCTTCGTCCTCAACGAGGGGGCGCCCCAGTCCGTAGCCATAGGGCTCACTCATGACCGTGGGCACGTCATCTTCAAAATTTTCAGCAGGGGGTGGAGAAGGCAGTAGCCATTCCAGTCCGATCGCATTCCATGGGTTGGCGGACGCTTTGGCGCCCCGTGACCAGGAGCTGACAAGGTTGAGGATGAATGGAATGGAAGCCACACCGAGCATGAAAGCCCCGATGCTGGCAATCACATTCCAGATGGCAAATTCCGGGTCATAGGAGGCCACACGGCGGGGCATGCCGTAAAGACCGGCCCAATGAAGAGGGAGCCAATTGAGTGTTGCCCCGATGAATGTGAGAGCGAAATGCACCTTGCCGAGACCTTCGTAATACATGCGCCCGGTGAACTTCGGGAACCAGTGGTAGATGCCGGCGAAGATCCCGAAACCGATCGTGTTGAAGATGATGTAGTGAAAATGAGCCACCACGAAATAGGTGTTGCCGACGTGAATATCAATCGGAACGGTGCCAAGCATGACGCCGGTAATGCCGCCGAAGATGAAATTCACCAGCCCTCCCAAGACAAACAACATCGGAGTGGTGAGGCGGATCTTGCCTCCCCAAAGCGTGCCTAGCCAGGCGAACACCTTCACGCCTGTGGGTACGGCGATCAGCATGGTGGTGACCATGAACAAATTGCGCATCCACTGGGGTGTTCCTGTGTAAAACATGTGGTGAACCCACACGATCAGACCGAGGAACGTGATGATGAACGAGGCTAGAGCTACGAACTTGTAGCCGAAAAGTGGCTTGCGTGAATACACCGTGATGAGTTCGGAAAAGATGCCGAACACCGGCAGCACCATGACGTACACCGCCGGGTGCGAGTAAAACCAGAAGAAATGTTGATAGAGAACCGGATCGCCTCCGCCTTCAGGTCGAAAGAAACTGGTGCCGAAGCTGAGGTCAAAGAGGAGCATGATGGCGCCGCCTGTTAAGGCAGGCAGGCCAATGAGCTGGAGGGTCTGTGCCGCCCAGGCAGTCCAGATGTACACAGGCATCTTGAAGAAACCCATGCCGGGAGCACGCATCCGCAGGATCGTGGTGACAAAGTTGATCGCGCCCATGATCGAGGAAATGCCGGAAAGCGCTACAGCGAGGATCCACAGAAATTCCCCGTTGATCAGATTCCCAAGCGGGTTCTGAATGCTGACCGGTGGATACGACCACCAACCGGATGACGCAGGACCGCCCGGCACGAAAAAGCTGCTCAGCAACACCAGGGCAAACACAGGCACCAGCCAGAAGGCGGCGGCATTCACCTTGGGGAAGGCCATGTCGGGTGCCCCGATCATGGTCGGAATCAACAGGTTGTTGAATCCATTGAGGACCGGAAAAAGAAACAGGAACAGCATCACTGTCCCGTGCATCGTGTAAAGACCGTTGTAAACACTCGGGTCAACCAGATCGGATGGAGGTGTGATCAGCTCTCCGCGCATCACCATGGCCAGCAGACCTCCCACGAGCAGGAAGAACAGCGACAAGCCGATGTATTGGATACCGATCACCTTGGCGTCGGTGTTGAAACTGAAAAAGCGTTTCCAGTTGTCGGGTGCCCCTGGAACAGGATGGGGAGCCTTGAGCACCCTCGGGTCGTAATTCGTGCTGGTCATCGGGGTCAGGCGTCGTGGGGCTCGTCGGGATTGCCGGGGTCGTTGACCATCGGTGGTGTTGCCGGAGGCACCGTGGCCCATCCACGGTTGCCGTCTTTAAGTCGCTTGGCGTAAAGCGATGTCCCAGGGCTCAGTCCCTGCACAAGCGGACGTTTGGCCGTGGCCTTCAGCCAGGTGTTGTAAGCCTGCTCGGACTCCACGATCACGTCGGTTTGGTTGTGAGAGAAGTAGGCGCCACTGAACATCGAGTCGCGCAGGCGATATCGACCTTCTCGAGTCGGTGTGATGCTGTATGAGATCACACTTCCAGGAATGATGTCCTGTTTCAAACGGAATGCTGGGATGTAGAAGCCATGCAAGACATCCTCCGAGCTGAGCTGGAAATTGGCCCGCTGATTGATCGGTAAATGCAGTTCTGAGCTACGCACACCATCGGGATAAATGAATTCCCACGACCACTGGCGGGCAATTACATCGATCGGCCCGATGTCACTACGAGCATCCACAGTTGCCACGGCATCAGGGGCTTGGTTCACCGCAACGTCATATTTCTGCTTGGGGCCCAGGGACGCCAGTTTTTCGTTGACTTGGATCGAGTAGAAGGCCAAAGCCATCACGATCACGAAGGGAATCACCGTCCAAGTGATTTCCAATCGGGTGTTGCCTTCGATGGGAAGACCGTCACTTTCGTCATACTTCTCCGCCCGGTTGAAGATCACAGACCAAAGGATGAAACCCACGGATCCGATGAAAATGAAGGCTCCGATCCCTACTTCAAGACTGAACAGGTCATCGACGTAGGGCGCAGCCGTTGATGCAGGAACAGGAAGCCATGCGTAAGACCATTGGGCGACCTGAATGCTCAAGAGAGCATCCGCAATTGTTGCCATCGCAACGATGACCAGCAATCGGAGAGGGAATCCCTTTTTGGGTGTTTGTGTAGATGTCATGGCAGGGCCTCCTTGAGATCTGCGCCTGCCGCCAAGAGCTGATCCGCGGTGATGTGAACACCAAATTCACTGGCCAGCCAAGCCCCGAGGCTTCCGTGCACTCCCATGATCAGCAGAATCAGGGTTCCACATCCCAGATACAGCCAGGTCACCTGCCGGCCAAAATCCTTGCGCCAGACGAAACGCTGATAACCGCGCCAGATGGTCATCGCCACGATGGCCAGCAGCAGGATGACGCCGCCGATGCCGTGCCAAAGCATTGTGCTGATGGCGTTCTGGCCGATCAAACTGCGGATTCCCGGCAGCGGGACGGCCAGCAGCATCTCGTAGAAGCCTGCGGCCACAGTGAAAAAGGTGATAACGCTGCAGGCGAGCACGTTGTACCAACCCACATCATGAAATCCACTACGGGTCACGGGTAGGGCCAGGTAGCGGAACACCCGCTTTTCAAGCGGATAGAACGCACCTGCAAAATCAAATGCGATGCCGATGGCGAACAATCCGATGGTGAAATGCACCAAATTTGGATGGATCGGGATTGCGTAAGGGAGATCGTTTGCCCCCAGTTGGTCTGCGATGTCGTTGATGGGAGATGGGATGGCCATCAGTTGGATCAGGTTGAGGGATGTCATGACACCGCTCCACTACGAATGGCTTCCACCACCGGGACGGTGTGAAGTCCATAGACCCAAACCAGCTTGTCTCCGAGATACACCTGGCAGAACACGAGGGTTGCCAGCACGCCGTCAATGACGAGAAAGCCGGTGGGCAAATGCGTGGGATCTTTTTGTCGGACCACATAACGCCATCCGGTCAGGAGCCCTAACACCCCCGCCAGTGACCATCCGATGGTGCTGTGGTAATTGAGGATGTCACGGGAGGCCCCGTACGGATTGGCGAGACCTGCCTCAATTTGGCCAAAAATAATCGCTACGAAGATGGCCACCGTGGCCACCACCAAATTCCAGAAGGTCACTTCGAAGAGATTCTTTCGGCGCGTGATCACACCAACCAGATCGAATACGACGCTGATCAATGCCATCGCGATCACAAAGTGCACCACGATTGGGTGAATGACATCCAACCAGGGGAGATTTTTATCGTTGAGCGGTGGAAGCAGCTCGAGCATCGGCAAGCCGAGCAACGCTTCCTAAGGATGAACAGCTTTTTGGATGTAGTCACCCTTTCGTGAACGAATCCGCGCCTGGCTGTGATGAGTTGCTCATCAAACCTGGCTGGCACGACGCATTGTCTCGCTGCCTTGCGGTCACGGACGGTTTCGACGCAGTTGGCGCCAGTAGAGGCCAGCTTGCGTCACGATCAGAACAATCACCGCGGGAAGCACAAGACAGAGCATGACCAGCCGGAACTCGTCTTGCCAGGTGGGCAGGGTGCGTGGCAGCACCTGATCCACCACATAAAAAATGTAGAGGCCGAGCAGGATGCCTCCTTCCAGACGTGTGATCAGCCCCTTGGTCCAGAAAATGGGCAAGCAGGCCAAAGCCGTGATCACCATCACGGGGATGTCGCGTTCGATCAGCAAGGCGCCCACCTCAAGGCCTCCTGCTCCGCTGGCAGCCACCGCACTCGCTCCGAGCACCAGCATCTGGTTCAGAAGATTGCTGCCAACAACGTTGCCGATGGCCAGGTCGGTTTTGCCTTTGATGGCAGCCACCAGCGACGTGATCAGTTCCGGCATTGAGGTGCCGGCAGACACGATGGTCAAGCCGATCACCGATTTGCTGACACCCAGAATTGTGGCGGCTGCTGAGGCGCCATTGACCAACACCTTGGAACCAACCCCAAGAAGCAGGATCCCCAGCAGCAAAGACAACACCGCTTTCACGATCCCTCGTTTGCCTTGATCAGGGTTCACATCGGGCTCAGCCTCCTCGACACCCTCCGGTTCTTCGCGGGCGGTGCGGATTTCCCAGATTGAGTTGATCACCAACGCCAGTAGCAGTGCTGCACCTGACTGCCAGGTGACACGCCCAGCGGAGGCCATGCCCCAAACCGCTGCGGAGACGGCGATCATCACCGGCACGTCCCTGCGGACAAGACGGCTTTCGACCTGAAGCGGCATCACGAGGGCACTGCTGCCGAGCACCACCATCACGTTGAAGATGTTGCTTCCGACCACATTGCTGACGGCCAGGGCGTCCATGCCTCGAAGCACAGAACTCACGCTCACAAACAGTTCTGGAGCGCTGGTGCCGAAGGACACGACGGTGAGTCCAATCACCAGCTGCGGAATGCCGAAAATCAGGGAGAGAGTGACCGCTCCTTGAACAAACACCTCCCCGCCGGCGAATAGCAGGCCGATCCCGACCAAAATTTCCAGAAACGATTGCAGGAAGTCGGGCATCTGGAACAACGGCAGGCTCACATTGTGCGACGCCATCATCCCGTTGACCTGCGACGGCTTGCATCGATCTGGTCTGATCCCGTGAGCGGCGACTAGCATTCCGCCACATTTGTGACGGACGGTGTGTTCCTGAATCACATCAGCACCCGCAACATCAAAGGCGATGTCTTCGGTGGAGTGACTGCTGCGGTGGTTGCGTTACCAATGGCTCTGGCCTTTGGTGTGGCGTCAGGGGCTGGTGCAGCTGCCGGCCTCTGGGGTGCCGTGATCATCGGCTTGGTGGCTTCCCTGTTCGGGGGTACCCCAACACTGATTTCCGAGCCAACCGGTCCGATGACCGTTGTCTTCACCGCCGTCATCCTCAACTTCACCAGCCAGATTCCTGACCAGGCAACGGCCCTGGCCATGGCGTTCACCACGGTGATCCTGGCGGGCGTCTTCCAGATCCTGTTCGGCTTTTTCCGACTAGGTCGTTACATCACGATGATGCCCTACACCGTGATTTCGGGCTTCATGTCCGGCATTGGTGTGATCCTGGTCATCCTTCAACTGGCTCCGTTTCTCGGCCAGAGCAGCCCGTCGGGAGGTGTCGTGGGAACGCTTACGGCACTACCTCAGCTGTTGGCCAATGTTCAGCCCATGGAGCTCACTCTGGCTGTGGTGACGCTGCTGATCCTTTGGTTCACACCTGAGCAGGTCAAGCGTTGGGTTCCTCCTCAGTTGCTGGCATTGCTGATCGGAACGCTGATCTCCTTGACCTTGCTCGGGGATGTGGAGTTGCGACGGATCCCCGAGTTCTCGGCGGACTTCCCCAGGTTTCAGATGCCCAATTTCACCGGAGGGCAGCTGCGGGTGATGGTCGTTAACGGAGCGGTCTTGGGCATGCTCGGCTGCATCGATGCTTTGCTCACCTCCGTCGTGGCGGACAGCCTCACTCGCACAGAGCACGATTCCAATAAGGAATTGATCGGTCAGGGTTTGGGCAACGTGGTCTCCGGTCTGTTCGGAGGCTTGCCCGGCGCCGGAGCCACCATGGGCACGGTGGTGAACATTCAAGCTGGCGGACGTTCGGCTCTCTCTGGAATTGTCCGTGCGTTGATTCTGATGCTGGTGATCCTGCTGTTCGCTGGAGCGGCATCGGCAATCCCATTGGCCGTGCTGGCCGGCATTGCCCTGAAGGTTGGATTCGACATCATCGATTGGAGCTTCCTGCAACGCGCCCATCACCTCTCGATCAAGGCGGCCTGCATCACCTACGGCGTGATCGCTCTCACTGTTCTGGTGGATCTGATCTGGGCCGTTTTTATTGGTGTGTTCGTGGCCAATGTGCTCACAATCGAGCGAATGACGGCTCTGCAAGCCAAGGGTGTGAAGACCATCAGCACCACCGATGATGATGTTGAACTGCCTTCTGACCAGCAGGAGCTCCTGGATCAGGCCTCTGGGCGACTGCTTCTGTTCCAACTCGCAGGGCCAATGATCTTCGGCGTGGCGAAAACGATCAGCCGGGAGCACAACGCCATCGAAGATTGCGAGGCGGTGTTGTTTGATCTCACCGAGGTTTCCCATCTGGGTGTGACCGCTTCCCTTGCGCTGGAAAATGCCATCAAAGAAGCGGTCGAAGTGGGACGTTCGGTCTATGTGGTGGTGATGAATGGGGCCACGCGCAATCGCCTCGAGAAGCTCAAGCTGCTGGATCTTCTCCCCGAGGAGCACGTCAGCGACGATCGTGGACAGATTCTTCGCTTGGCTGTTGGAGAGCTGCCCTTACTTCAGGAGGTCTGACCTTGGCTCAGGTGCCGTCATCACTTGTGCTCCGCCGTCCCGATGACTGGCATGTGCACCTGAGGGACGGAGCGATGCTTCAGGCCGTGCTGCCAGCCACGGCCAGAACCTTTGCCCGGGCGATCGTAATGCCCAATTTGCGACCTCCGATCACCACGGTCGACGCTGCGCTCGCTTACCGCAGCCGGATTCTTTCAGCGCTTCCGCAGGGACAGCCGTTTGAGCCGCTGATGACCGCTTATCTCACCGACGATCTTGATCCCAATGAGTTGGAGCGTGGGTTTCGCGAGGGAGTGTTCACCGCCGCGAAGCTCTATCCCGCGAACGCCACCACCAATTCGGCGGCCGGTGTGAGTGATCTCGCTCGGATCGCCGCGGTGCTGGAGCGTATGGAATCCATCGACATGCCTCTGCTCATTCATGGCGAGGTCACCGATCCAGAGGTGGATATTTTTGATCGGGAAGCGGCTTTCATCGACCAGCACTTGATCCCTCTGCGTCGCCGCCATCCGGGATTGCGAATTGTGCTGGAACACATCACCCCCGAGCAGGCTGCTGTTTACATCCGCGATGAGCACCTCGCTGGTGATCGTCGTCTGGCCGCCACGATCACCCCCCATCACCTCCATCTCAATCGCAATGCGATGTTCATGGGAGGACTGCGCAGCGACTTTTACTGTCTCCCGGTCGTGAAGCGTGAATGTCATCGCCAAGCGTTGATTGCGGCCGCAACAAGTGGCCTTCCCTGCTTCTTTCTTGGCACAGACTCTGCTCCCCACCCTCGTTCTGGTAAGGAGTCGGCGTGCGGTTGTGCCGGGATTTTCAATGCGCTCCACGCCATCGAGAGCTACGCCTGCGTGTTCGAGCAAGCCGGTGCTCTGGACCGTCTCGAGGGCTTTGCTAGTGAACATGGTCCTCGGTTCTACGGATTGCCTCTCAACGACGACACCATCACGCTCGTGCGCAAAGAGCAGTCAGTCCCCTCGCGCCTCGACCCTGTGGAAACGGTCGTATCGGTGGAAGACTCCCTTGAGGAGAATGAGTGGCCTGCTCTGTTCCACGCCGGTGAAACATTGCCTTGGTGTGTTGCTTGATAGTCAGGCTTCTTCGAAATGAATAGGGTGCAAAGATCCGCCCAAGTCACTTTTGACCGACCCTTTCAGTCTGGCTCCAGAGCCTGAAAGCTACTGGCATCTCTATACCGATGCCAAGGGCATCAGTCGTCAGCAAATGTGCACGATCAGCGCCTTTGAGCTTGGACAGCTGGGCCCCGGTGATTCTCCCCAGTTTTCTCGTGATCTCATGAAGGAAGGCAACGCCTTCGTGACCTATCTACCCGTTGGTTGGACTGCTGACTGGCATGAGAACCATGTTCCGAAATGGATCTACGTCCTGAAAGGTGCCTGGTCTGTGGAGAGTATGGATGGCACGAAAGTGGTCATGAAAGCTGGTGAGTATTCCTATGGAGGTGACCAGGGGTGTCGGGCAACATCGGATGGCCGGCAAGGACATCTTTCTGCGCAGGTCGGTGATGAACCTTGCGTTCAGCTGATCATTCAACGGAATGATCAGGCCTGGCGAAATCTGCCTCCTGGATCCTTCAAGTAAGCGGCAAGTCGTCATGGTTTTTCGCAGTGAGTTTGTTGAAACCAAGATCGAAGTTGTTGATCCGCGTTTCAAGTCTCTGGTGCTATTCAATGCGCAGCTGGAACGTCTCTTTGGTGGTTGTCGATGGTTGGAGGGTCCGGTTTGGTTCGGCGATCAGCAGCGTCTTCTGGTTTCTGACATTCCCAATGATCGAATTTTGTCGTGGGATGAGAGCCATGGTCTGAGCGTGTTCCGCCACAACGCTGGATTTCCAAATGGACAAACGCGTGATCTCCAGGGACGGCTGTTGACCTGCAGTCATGGCCATCGGGCCTTGCTGCGCACCGAGCACAACGGTCGTGTTGTTCATTTGGTGGATTCCCACCTGGGTCAGCCTTTGAACACGCCCAATGATGTGGTGGTGAAAAGTGACGGCACGATCTGGTTCAGCGATCCGTTGTATGGACTCGTGAATGATTACGAGGGAGGACGGCGGCATTCGGTGCAACCGGCTGTGGTCTATCGCTTTGACCCTGCGGATGGATCCCTCAAGGCCATGACGGACCCCGATGAGGTGGTCGGCCCAAATGGTCTTGCCTTCTCTCCCGATGAATCACTCCTCTACATCGTGGACACAGCAGCACCTGAGGGTCTGAACGGTTCCCCGGTGGAGTACGACGCCCCTAAGCCAGATCGACTCATCCACGTGTTTGATGTGGAGGATGGCGGTCAGCAGATTTCGGGTCGACGCGATTTTTATCGGGTGAACAACGGCAATGCCGATGGCATCCGTGTGGATAGCGACGGCAACATCTGGAGCAGTGCCGGGAATGGCGTTCACTGCATTGCATCGGATGGGACCTTGCTGGGACGCATCGCCACGCCCCGTCTGGTTGGGAACCTCTGTTTTGGCGGCATCCACAGCAACCGCCTGTTTCTCTGCTGTTGGGATGCGGTGTATTCCATCTATGTGCATGCGCGTGGGGTCCAACACCCTGCACTTCCTTGAACGTCGCTACAACAAAGACAGTCGATCTGCATCGATGCCTTTGGACCGTCATCCAATTCGCACCCAAAATGCCAATCAGCCAGTGGCTAGCTACAGCCAGGGCTACCAAATCGGACAGTTTGTGTTCGTCTCAGGCCAAATGCCTGTGGATCCAGCCACCAATCAAACGGTAGAAGGTGGTAGTGCGGAACACACCCGCCAATGCCTGAAGAATGTGTTTGGTGTGCTTGAAGAAGCAGGATGCACTTACCGCGATGTGGGACAGGCAGTGGTTTATATGACCAATATTGATGAAATTGAGGAGATGGATGCTGTCTGGCAAGAGTTTTTCCCCGATCCAGATAATTACTGTTCCCGTGCGGTAATCGGCATCAGCAAATTGGTGGTTGGAGCCCGCATCGAAATCTCCTGCATTGCAATTAAGGACTGACGCTATGACCAGCACAGGGAATCCACAGCTGGAAGCTTTCCTCCACAAAGTGAAAGGTGATCAGGCGTTGCTTGACCAGTTCCATACAGCAGCTTGTCTCGACGACATTGCAGCCATGGGGAAGTCCATGGGCTTTCAGTTCACAGGGGTCGACATCCTGGTGCATCAGGCATCAGCCACGCTGAAACTGCCAGGTGAAGCTCTCGAGGCTTTGGCGGCTGGGGTGGAGCTTGAGGGCCATCTCTGGAAGATGGCCATTCAATGGACCTGAGCCGATGCACATGATTCACCGCCTCGAACTTGCCGATGCCGACCACATCGTCGAGTCCGCTAAGGCCATGGCGCAGCAATTGTCGGCACGGGTGTCGATCGCGGTCGTGGATGCCTCGGGGGTGCTGCTCTCCTTCCGTCGGCTCGACGGTGCGTCCATCGCCAGCGTTGAGACATCAGCCGCTAAAGCCCGTACGGCAGCGCTGACCGGTGGAGACAGTGCTGCTGCGGAACAAGCGATCGCATCAGGCCGCATGGCCCTGCTGTCGTTACAGGCTGTGCTGCATCAGCCCTGCGCCTTGATGGCTGGCGGACTGGTGTTGCGATATCAAGATGTGGTGGTTGGGGCGATCGGGGTGTCAGGAATGACGCCTGATCAAGATGCCGCGGTCGCCCGAGCGGGGATTGAGGCTTTCGCGCTCAAAGACCAGGACTGCTCATCATGATGCCGCCATCGGCGAAGACGCTGGTGGCCGTCATGTAACTGGCGCCGTCACTGGCGAGGAACGCCACCACCGAAGCGATCTCCTCTGGTTGCGCCATGCGGCCCATGGGAATGGCGGCGTTGAGCTTGGCGAGCAGTTCGGGGTTGTTCATTGTGGAATCGTTGATCGGCGTTGCGACTGCACCAGGACCGACGTTCACGATGGAAACACCCTTGCCTGCCAGTTCCACACCAGCCGTGCGGGTCATCATGCGCACACCGCCTTTGGCTACGCAGTAAGGGGTGTTGTCGGGCATCGGCCAGTCTTCATGCACCGACGAAATGTTGATGATCCGTCCCCCGCTGCCTTGGGCGATCATCTGTTTGGCGGCGTACTGCGTGGCAAAGAACACACCCCGCAGATTGACATTCATCACCTTGTCGAAGTCTTCGGGTGTCGTATCCAGAATTGATGTGCGCGTTTCGATTCCGGCGTTGTTCACCATCACGTCGACCTTGCCGAAGGTCTTCACCGCGACATCCACGAGGCGTTGCAGGTCGTCCAACTTGGCGACGTCCGCTTGAACACCGATGGCCTGACCACCCAGTTCTCCAATCTCATCAATCAGCTCATCGGTCCGCTCGGGATGTGAGCGGTAGTCGATGACCACCTTGGCGCCCAGAGCACCGACGGCTTCGACAATGGCCTTGCCAATACCGGAATTGCCTCCGGTCACGATGATCACCTTGTCGCGCAGACAAAGGGAGGTCATCGCTTTTGGGACCTGGGTGGTCATGGCGGTCAGAAACAAACAAACATTCCTTAGCCGGTTTCACTGATCTCGGCAGTGTTTCGTGCGTAAACGGCGCTAAGACAACGTCAGCGGGGATGACGCATTCGTGGTCGATGTTCAGTGCCAATCTCCTTCCGTTCAGGGAGTGGCTTTTTCTCTCCCTATCGCCGGGTGTCTCGATCCTCTCCTTGCGCTTCTCGGCGTTGAGGATCACGGACAGGCTCTGCTGCAAGGGGACGACCTTCAACGCCGCTTTGGCTTGACCCAGGGACAGGCCACCATTCATCACTACCGACTGGGTGATGAGTGCCTTGACTATGTCTCCTTCGAAGGTGTTGATCCCGTCCAACAGCGACACCCAGGGGTTGCGAACAGTCTCTGGTTCCAGCATGTCGCGATTGTGGTGAGTGATTTGCAGCGTGCGGCAGAACAGCTGATGCCTGTCGTGACTCCGATCTCGGAAGCGCCGCAGTGGTTGCCCAACGGAGTGGGGGCATGGAAGTTCCGCAATGCCGCTGGTCATGCCATGGAGCTGCTCTGGTTTCCTCCTGGGCTCGGGCACCCGCGTTGGCATGAGGCGGACGCCCTTTTGTTTCAGGGACTCGACCATACGGCTATCGCGATCAGCGATAGCGACCAAAGTTTGATGTTTTACGGCGTGGAGCTTGGCCTCCAACTGCGCTACGCCACCCTTAATCAAGGTGTTGAACAGGAACGCCTTGATGGCGTCACCAACCCCAAAGTGTCCATTCATGGATTGAGTGGTTCTACGCCGTGCGGAATTGAGTTCTTGAGATATCTCAGTCCCACTCCGTTGCAACCCACAGCGGCTGCGCTGCGGCCGCAGGATGCTTTGTATGCGCAGATTCTGATCAAGGACCCTGAGGCTGGACCCGGTCGCCAGTTGAATGACCCAGATGGTCACCGACTGTGGATTTCTTCTTAAGCGAATCCTTCAGTTTTTCCGACTCGAACTCACTAATGTTCGAAAAATGGTCGACGTCAAGTGGATCTTGTTTCTCTGATTGTCCCTGCGGCGCCGGAAGGCCTTGCCGGTGCTGGTTTGTTGGTGCTGCGGCTGTTCACCGGTCTGGTGTTCATCCGCCACGGTTGGCCCAAGCTCAGCAACCTGAACACCTGGGCCACGGCCATGAAGACTCCGGCATGGCTTTGTTTTCTCTCAGCCTTCTCCATGTGGGCCGGTGGGATTGCTCTGATTGCGGGGCTCCTGACGCCCTTAGCAGCAGTCGCTATTGCTGTTTCGATGCTGTACGCCGTGGTTTTGGAAATTACCAGTGGCTTCCCGTTTATTGCACCTGACCCATTTCAAATCCCAGAAGGTGATTACGCCGGACCGATGGGTGTTGGTGAACCTCCGAGCTGGGAGAAAGCCGCAATGTATGTCGTGATGTGCTTTGTGCTGATCACCGCGGGCGGAGGACCCTTCAGCATCGATTTGATGCTGGTGGTTCCACGCCTTCAGGTCTTGTTGGGGTGATCAGCTCAGTCGCTCTTTGAGGTGTTCCGCCACTCGGATGGCGTTAGCAATGGCGGTGAGCGACGGATTCACCGCTGAGCTGCTGGGGAAGAAACTGGTGTCGACCACATAGAGATTCTCCACATCGTGGGTGCGGCAGTTGAGGTCCAACACCGAGGTACTCGGATCCGTGCCGAAGCGACATGTGCCTGACTGATGGCCGACTGCTGCAATGTCCATCGAGGAGGCGAAATACACCTGACGCTCGGCCAGGTGATTCTTGAGGTAAAGCTTGTCGAGCAGCCCCTCAAGTCGGTTGACCAGCTCGTTGGATGACCTGGTGTTGGTCGGTGTGTAGTCGAGTTTGATCTGTCCTTGGGAATTGATGGTGACTCGATTGTTTGCCAGCGGAAGATCCTCTGTTTGCAACCAAAAATCCAGCGAGTGTTCAGCGATCTTGTCCATGCTCCAGGTGGGGGCCAGAGCGGTGAGTCGCGGTTTGTAGCCTTTCATCATCGCTCCATTGGTTTTACCCGTCATCTGCACATTTCCCATCGGGAAATCGAAGTCGTTGTCTCCGAAATACCAGTCATGCAGAGCAACTGTTTTTTGGAACACCGTCGTGTTGGGCTCATGGGCCAGTGCCACCAAGGCCTTGCAGTTGTGGTACATGTAATTTCTGCCCACTTGATCGGAGCTGTTGGCAAGTCCTCGGGGATGGGCGTCGTTCGCTGACATCAGCAGCAGACGTGCTGAATTGGCAGCTCCAGCAGAGACCACCACAATGTCTCCTTTGAAGCGACGTTCCTGCCCCTGGTGGTTCACCACCACGTCCGTGACTTCTCGCCCACTCTCATTGGTGTTCAGTCGAAGCACCTCAGCATCTGTAAGCAAGAAGACATTGTCGTGATCCAGTGCCGGGCGAACACCCATCACCTCGGCATCACCCTTGGCCTGCACTAGACAGGGAAATCCATCGCAGCGGTTGCAGCGCACACATGCACTGAAGGCGGGATTGGCTTCGTTGAGGGCGACTCCCGTTGGTGCGTGAAAGGGATGAAGGCCTGCTGATCGCAGGTCATCAACCAATTTCTGCATGCGCGGTTCATGCTTGATCGGCGAATAGGGGTAGTCAGAGGATGCCGGTGGTTCGGTGGGGTCTTCGCCGCGAAGGCCATGCACGTGATACCACTCTTCGGCTTTGCGGTAGTACGGCTCGAACACGTCGTATTTCAGAGGCCATTCCGGTGATTCACCGTCGACATGCATCACCGATTCGAAATCCCTCTCGCGTAGCCTGAAGTGAGCAGCTCCATACATCTTTGAGGCACCGCCCACGAAGTAATGACTGCCTGGTTGAAACGTCTTTCCGTGTTTGTCTTGCCACGGGTCCTCTGAGACGTAGCGATCGTTCTGAAACACCTCAACTGGGTCCCAGTTCTGAGGTTCCCTGGGCAACCAACCACCACGTTCCAGGATCAAGATTGAGTGACCGGAATCCGCTAGAGCTCTGGCGAGAGAGCCTCCACCCGCTCCACTGCCAATGATCACCACGTTGTAGTGATCACTTTGCGGTTCGATGGATGTTTGGCGACGAGCGGCATGGGTGGCGTGATCCATAACGACGTGCCCAGGAGTTCAGCTGAACGTTAGGGAGATCACTTCATGACGTCAGCGCCAACGTTGGAGTTGCGTGATCATTTTGACCACCACTCCGGTCCATCCCGTCTGGTGACTTGCTCCAACCCCTGCACCGCTGCAGCCATGAAAATATTCATTAAACAGAAAGAGATCACGCCACTCTGGATCCTTTTGAAACAACTCCACCTCACCGTTAAAAGCTCTGCGTCCGTCGCCATCCCGACGGAAGATGCCGACTAAACGCTCTTCCAGTTCAAGCGAGATCTCCCACAGATTGAGGTGCCGCCCCGATCCAGTTGGGAATTCCATTTTGAAATCGTCACCAAAGTGATGGCCGAATTTCTGCAGGGCTTCGATGAGCAGGTAGTTGATTGGCATCCAAACGGGGCCGCGCCAGTTGGAATTGCCTCCAAACATGGCGACAGGGCTATCAGCAGGGCTGTAGCTGATCGTGGCGTAGTCGTCGCCCTGTTGGTAGCTGTAAGGGGTTTTTTCGTAGACCTTGGACAGGCTGCGGATGCCGTACGGAGAGAGGAATTCATCTTCGTCGAACACTCTGGTGAGAATGCGTCGGAGCCGTTGCGGCGGAACGATCGAAAACAGAACCCGGCCATGGTGCCAGGATCCCAGATGGGCAATCGAATCAAATTCGGCTCCGCGTTCGCGACCCAGATCTCTCAGGTATTTGCTGACGTCCAGGGAGGGAATCGAGTCCACCGTCTGCTGGTCAAACGTCGCGATCGCAAGCAACGGAATGAGGCCGCTGAGTGAACGGGTGCGCAGGTAGTCGGTGCTGCCGTCGGGTCGCTTGAGCACGTCGTAATAGAAGCCGTCCTGCTCATCCCAGTTCACATATCCCCTGCCACTGGGGCTGTTTAAGGCGTAGGTGAGCCGGCTGAAGTCCGCCACGAAGCGGTCACACAAACTCTTGTATTCCGCCCGGTCTTCTGAGAGCAGAACACAAGCCTCCAGCATGTTGAGGCTGAGCATTCCCATCCAGGCAGTGCCATCGGATTGTTCAATTCGGCTGCCGTCTTTGAGCGGGTAGCGCCGATCGAAAATGGCGATGTTGTCGAGTCCGAGGAAGCCTCCCTCGAACAAGCTGTCGCCGTTGCGATCGGTCCGGTTGGCCCACCATCCGTACTCCAGCAAGAGCTCCCGCAGGCTGGCGCGCAGGAAGGGGTAGTCGTTGACGCCGTCACGGCGTTTCGCTATTTGGAAGATGCGCAGTGCCGCCCAAGCGCCGATGGGTGGGTTGGCGTCTGAGAGTGCCCACTCATAGGCAGGGGATTGACCGTTATTGGCGGTATATGAGGCTTGGCGAAGCATGCGTGACTGCCGTTTCGCCTCACCCGGATCGATTTCGGCGAAGGCCACCGCATGGAACATCAGGTCCCACTGGCAGAAGTAGGGGTACTCCCAACAGTCGGGCATCGAGATGATGTCTCGGGCCCGCAGATTTCGCCAATAGGCGTTTTCGGTGTGCCAGCGTTCTTCCGGCGGTCTCGGAGCATTGCTGTCTCCGCGCAGCCATCGGGCCACGTACCAGTCGTAGTACTTGCGGCACCAGAACAAACCCGCAGCGGCCGAGGCATGGATCGCGCGATCTTCTTCGTTAAGTCCAGGGGCCACCCACTGGAGATAGGCCTGCCACTCCTTCCGGCGTTGCTCAATCAAGCCATTGAAGGCGGTGGTTTCGGTCGGTTCAGGGGCCTTGTTTCCCTGGTGGTCGTGCCTGCTTAAGCGCAGATCCACGCTCCAGATTTCCCCAGGATCGAGTGTGCGTTGGAGGTGGAGCGCTGCTTTGCTTCCTGTCTGTGCCGGATTGATTGCGTGGTGCTCGTCCTCAATCAGGTAGCGGTGAAAGGCATCTTTCACGTAGGGCTGTTGAAGCGCTTGTCCATACAGACGGTCCGTGTTGGTTTCGTTTTCCGTGAACAACCAATGGCCCTGTTCACTGCAGCTCAGGTTGTAAGAGGCCAACCCTTCGGTGGCATCGCTGACGAGGCGATTGCCCTGAAGCCGAAGGTGGGGTCGGCCATGGTCACGATCTCCCCAGCTCCAGGTGTTGCGGAACCACAGCGAAGGTAGGAGGTGCAGGGGCGCTTGATCCGGACCCTGGTTGGTGATGGTGAGCCGGATCAGTACATCCTCGGGTGAAGCTTTGGCGTACTCAACTTCGACATCGAAAAAGTGATTGCTGGAGAAGATGCCTGTGTCGACCAACTCATATTCCTTCTCCTCGCGACTGCGGCGGCGGTTTTCATCGCGCAGCTGTTGATAAGGAAAACTCTGCTGTGGGTAGCGATAGAGCGCTTTGGAGTAGCTGCCGGTTGGTGTTCCGGCCAGGTGATACATCATGTCCTTGATGTCTTCCCCGTGGTTGCCTTCGGGATTGCCCAGTCCGAACAGGCGTTCCTTCAGAATCGGGTCCTGGCCATTCCAGAGCACTGGCGCGAAACAGAGCAGGCAGTGTTCATCGGTGAGTCCGAGAAGACCGTCCTCTCCCCAGCGGTAACTGCGCAGGTGGCTGTGGTCGAAGGGGAAGGCATTCCAGGCATTGCCATCGGCGGAATAGTCCTCACGGACCGTGCCCCATTGCCGGTCACTCAAATAGGTTCCCCATCGATCCCATGGCTGATGCCCTTCATCCCGTTCACGGCAACGCAGACCTTCAGCCGGTGTCTCTCCGATCGTTGCGGTGGAAATCGCAGAAGTCGACATCGACAGGACACCCTGATGCTCAGAAACTACTGAGGGTGTCGAAGATTGCCCACCAAGGTTCTGCTCCCAACGCAGGCGGTGGTGGGGGCGGGGGGACTTGAACCCCCACAGGACTTCCATCCCAAGCGATTTTAAGTCGCGTGCGTCTACCGATTCCGCCACGCCCCCCGGTGCACACCGGCCCCGTTCCGGCATCCTAGATTCCTCCACGAACAGCCTTCTGTAGTGACCATGGAGACTCTTCTGAACGCGGTTTCCCTGGACACCCTTCTTGTGATTGCTGCCTACGCAGCTCTCGGCGCTGCTTATCTGGTGGTGGTGCCTTTGTTTCTTCTCCTCTGGATGAACAAACGCTGGACCGTCATGGGCAAAGTTGAGCGCCTGGGCATCTATGGATTGGTGTTTCTGTTTTTCCCGGGGATGATTCTCTTCGCCCCCTTCCTGAATTTCCGCCTTAGCGGTCAGGGTGAGGTCTGATCGTTGACGCGTGCTGGAGTTCTGAAACTTGGACTGGGCCTGCTCGCTGCCGGAGGACTTGGTTACTGGCTGTTTGAAGCTTTGGGTCTGGAGGGATTTTCGGCTGGGATTGCAGCCGAAGCTCTGCTGGTTGTTGTGGTCGTTGTCTGGACCAGTTCCTATCTGTTCCGTGTGGTGACCGGTCGCATGACTTACATGCAGCAGCGACGGCGTTATCGCAGTGAGTACGACCAACTCACGGCGCAACAGCTGCAGGAGCGCTTTGATGCCTTGAGCCCAGAGGAACAGGAGGCTCTGATGGCTTCGATTTCTGCGGATCCAACTGAATCGGCGGCGGAGTGAACTCAGCCGCCACCTAGGCTCGCCTGCATCGTCCAACCTGAGTCTGTGACCGTTCAGCCCTCACGCATTGCCGAGGTCTTCGTGAAGACTGCCCGTGAGCAGCGACTGGCGCTGATGCCATTCGTGATGGCCGGTGACCCTGATCTGCAGAGCACGGCTGATGTGCTGCTCAGTCTTCAGGCCCATGGTGCTGATG
>MDSZ01181402.1_pt1 | contig 19842 bp, 18 predicted proteins | sample 811201 | NCBI WGS metagenome assembly MDSZ01 (sample SAMN05326647, study PRJNA326480) | marine metagenome | isolation source: seawater | place: Indian Ocean: North | collected 2010 | reverse complement strand
GAATGGCGGGTGCGATTTTAGGGTTTTTAATTCACAATTTTCCGCCTGCAAGGGTTTACATGGGGGATTCAGGCGCCTACACGATCGGCTTTGTCATTGCTGCTCTGTCATTGATGAACTTTCAAAAAGGGGCAGTGATCGCCGCTCTGCTTGGTCCCATGATGGCACTGGCATTGCCGATTATTGATGTCTCCTTCGCACTTTTTCGGCGTTCGGCTCAAGGACTTCCCTTGTTTCGTCCAGATAAGGGCCATATCCACCATCAGCTAATTCGCTTGGGCTTGTCGCGAAAGAATACAGTTTTGGTGCTGTATGCGTTCTCTATGGTGGCTTTGTTGGGAGGCATCCTGGTGTACTCCAACCAAGGGCGTTACTTCCCTATTTTCGTGGGCTTGGCTAGCGTGATTATTATTTTTGCCCTGCGTGTGTACGGGAATCCTCTTTTGAGTCTTAAACAATTATTTTCTGATTCATTCAGTATGCGTTATGAAACGCAAAATGCGATCCGCCTATCTCGGTGGTTGGTGGCAGAAGTTGATCGGATACGAAACGGGGGAGATTTTTGGAATGAATACCAATGGTTTCTGAAAAAACTGGGATTTGATCGCGCCACTGTTCGGATTGATGGAGAAGAGCGAAGTTATGTCTACGCAGCTGAATTTATAAATGAATACAGTCAAATGCATCAATCAGAATGCTTTATCACAGATAAGCCGAAAGGCATAAACTCTATTCAATTTTGGGCCGACAAAGGACGCATTTCTGAACGGCGTTTTCGCCTGAATTGCGAGATTGCTTTTGAGGCATGGATTTCCGCTTGTAAGCGATGGCAAGTATTGAATGAAGAGGCGTATCGCTTTGATGGTCAGGCGCAAAAGCAGACTTCAGAAATGATTGAAAACGCACGTGATTTATACCTGCCATAAGTTCAGGTTTTTATCGTGACTTTTACATAATTTTGCTTGAGTCTTTATGTGTAGCAGTCAGTTACTTGGAGCAAGCATTGGCTAAATGTTCAGGGCAGTAAATAAGAGAGAAAAAATAGCCATACCGATTTCAAGGCGTGAGTGGTTGATCTGTAGTTTTGCCTGTTTCACTTTAGTTTTCACTGCTTGGTCTTTCGGTGGTTATAGCGATTGGACCTTGCACCTTTTGTTTTTCGGCGGTGCGGGGACGTTATTAGCCAGCATACTTCCTATGCCACTAGCTTGGAATGGTTTTGATCGCCAGCAGGGCAATCTTAAGAATTTAAAGCGATTGCTTTCGTGTCCATTTTCCTGGGTCTGCGTATCTTTTTTAAGCTATATTCTAATCCAGTATGTAAATCCCTCTATAGCTCAGGTAAAGGGGGAGCACACTTGGTGGACGGAAGCGATAGCGCCTCCTCTTGGAATGGACTTCCCTTCAAGTGTGCGTGCGGATTACTCAGAAATGAATGCCTTGCGTGCTTGGGTGGGCCACGTGGCAGCATTCGCCTTGGCGCTCGGTATTTGGGTAGGCATTCAGCGAAGGAAAACGGCTTTGTTGCTCCTTTGGACTTTCGTTGCCTCGGGCGTTTTGATGGGCTTTGTGGCTATTTTGCATAAGTTTTCCGGTTCATCTTATCTTTTGTGGATCTTCGAGTGTGCGAATGAGAATCTTTGGGGAACTTTTGCTTATCGTAATCAAGGGGCGGCCTATTTGATTTTAGTTTCTATAATATCGGGGCTTTTGTACTTTTTTTATTTGGAGCGTTCCCGGCAGCAATTAAGAGAAGGCGGGCCACATTTTTTGTATTTTCTATTCCTGTTTCTGCTCTATGGATCGATCTGGATGGCTTTATCTAGGGGCGGCATTATACTAGGAAGTGCCTTAATGATTGCTTTTTGCGGTCTTGCCTTTGTGAAGCACGGATTGAATTTAGTTAAAGGCGGTTCTTGGTGGCTCAGTGCTATTTTTCTTTTATTTATCTTTAGCGGTAGCCTATTCCTGATACAATTGTTTAATTGGAAAGAAGTAGATCGCCGAATGGACGATCTTCAAGCCATCAGTCAAAATATAGAATCCTACAGTCGCACCCTTTCTACTCAGGCAACGTGGGATATGGCGCAGGATCGTTTGTATTACGGCTGGGGTGCTGGTGCTTTTCGTTACATTTTTCCGATTTATCAAAAAGACTATGAGCCGCTTTGGTATCAATATTACCACAAGAAGAGAGGATGGCAGGGGCGCAAGGTCTATCAGTATGCCCATAATGATTGGCTGCAGTTTCTTGCCGAGTTCGGGATCGTGGGTAGTAGCTTCCTCGTGCTTATGTTTATTTTTCTCACGGGGCTGTCCTATAAAGTATTTCAAGTCAGTGCCTCTGCAGGCAGTCTTTATTTAGTCGGGCTAGCTGTAATTGCGCTACATAATTTTGTCGATTTTATTTTCAGCAGTCCCTCTTATTGGGTGGCTTTTTGGGGCAGCCTTTTGCTTGTATCTAAGTTGTTCCTCCTTGAAGGTAAAAGCCTCAAAGCGACAGCTGATGAAGGTTCATAGTTCTTAGGAAGTGTAAAAATATTTTTCCATAAAGATACTATAGGCTTGTTTAAGCGAGTGCTTCTGATAACAAAAAAGTATAATTATGAACATCTTGCTAACAGGCTGTGCGGGCTTCATTGGCTCACATACGACGGAACGCCTCTTAGAGTTAGGACATAGAGTGATTGGGGTGGATAATTTTGATCCTTTTTATTCTAGGGCGGTTAAAAATGAAAATTTAGCAGCGGTGGAGGAGTCTGAGCAGTTTGAATTGCTCGAAGCAGATTTGGCGGAGAACACAACTTACCAAAAGATTGCTTTTATGTCAGAGGGACAGCCTTTTGATGCGGTTATTCACCTTGCCGCCAAGGCTGGGGTGCGGCCGTCGATTGAAGACCCCTTGGGCTATCAAAGAGCCAATGTGATTGCCACGCAAAATATTCTTGAATTTGCCAAAAAACAATCGATAAGACAATTTGTTTTTGCTTCTTCATCTTCCGTTTACGGGGTCAACCCAAATGTGCCTTGGAAAGAAGAGGATTTCGTCCTCAAGCCGATCAGCCCTTATGCGAGCACGAAGGTGAGCTGTGAACTCATGGGGCATGTCTACGCAGAGCTGTATGACATCTGCTTCCTTGGACTACGCTTTTTTACCGTCTATGGCCCTCGGCAAAGACCTGATTTGGCAATCAATAAATTTGTACGCTTGATTTCGGAAGGTAAGCCAATTCCAGTTTTTGGGGACGGAACAACGCGCCGAGATTATACCTATATCGATGATATCGTCGAAGGAATCATCGGAGCACTGCATTACAAGGAATCCAATTACGAGCTTTTTAATTTAGGCAATGATCAAACGGTAACGCTTTCAGAAATGATTGAAACGATAGAATCAGTGCTCGGCAAAAGGGCAATTATCAATCGACAGCCTGAACAGCCAGGAGATGTCCCTCAGACTTGGGCGGAAATTTCTAAATCAAGAGAATTATTAGCTTATAACCCTAAAGTTAGCTTCTATGAAGGAATTCAAAAACAGGTAGCTGCTATTGATAGCTTCAAAATATAATATTTAAAAATACACTCACAGGATGTCCTTTTGGTTGAACAAGTCTCTAAAAGAAAGCAGTAAGCAAAAAATAGCTATTTTTGCCGATCGAGATGGCACGCTCATTAAGCATGTTGATTATCTTGGAGACCCTCAATTGGTAGAATTGCATCTAGGGGTGAAGCAATCGGTTCAAAGAATCTTAAAAGAAGGAATGCATTTTTTCTTATTCTCAAACCAATCAGGTGTCGCTCGTGGTTATTTTAATGAAGAGACTGTTAATCAATGTAATCAACAAATGTTTGAATTATTGGGAATTAATAAAGAGGAATTGTCGGGTATTTGTGTAGCGACCGGTTTGCCTGAATCGAATGATGTGTATCGAAAACCATCACCGCGTTTTATTAATGAAGCTTTAGAATACTTTGAAATTGAGTCTTCAAATGCGCATATCATCGGGGATGCTTTAGTAGACCTTCAAACGGGCAATGCTGCCGCCATCAACACTTGGCTTGTGGGAAGCGGAAAGAAGGAAGCAGTGATTGCGCATGAAGCCAAAGCGATTCATTTAAAATATAACTTTTGCGAAGACTTTTCGTCCTGCATGGAGGCACTCTTTGATAATAATTTTACTTTTAAGCGATGAAATCGAACAAATATATTTTAGTTACGGGCGGTGCAGGATTTATTGGTAGTGCATTAATTGACGCATTGAATCAAAAAGGTGAAGAGAACATAGTCGTATGTGATTTGCTTGAAAAAGATGAAAAATGGAAAAATTTAGTCGCTCTTAAATTTGATGATTATATTGAATCCGATGATTTATTATCAGAAATTGAACAAAGTAATAGCTTTTTAAGAAATTGTAAGACCGTATACCATTTGGGGGCATGTTCTTCTACAACAGAAAAAGATGCCCGTTATTTAATAAAAAACAATTTTGAGTATACTAAAAAGTTATCTAATGCAGCCTTAATTAATGATGCAAGGTTCGTATACGCCTCAAGTGCTGCGACTTATGGTGATGGCTCAAATGGCATGGATGATAAGAATGAAAACATAGAAAGCTATAAGCCCCTGAATATGTATGGATATTCAAAGCACTTGTTTGATCTATATGCTAAAAAAACAGGGATTTTAGACCAAGTAGTTGGGATCAAATTCTTTAATGTTTATGGGCCAAATGAGAATCATAAAAATAATATGCGAAGCTTAGTTTCGAAAGCGTATTATGAAATTAAAGAGACTCAAAAATTAAAATTATTTAAGAGCTATCACCCGGATTATGCTGATGGAGAACAAATGCGTGATTTTTTATACGTAAAAGATGCGGTGGATATTACTTTATTTCTTGGAGAGCACAAAAAATGTGGCGGAATATATAACGCAGGTTCGGGTGAAGCGAATACCTGGCTTACTTTAGCCTCAGCCATTTTTAAAGCGATGGGGCTTGAAATGAATATTGATTTTGTGGATATGCCCGAAGTTTTAAAGGATAAGTATCAATATTATACCTGTGCAGATATTTCTAAATTAAGAAATGTGGGATACGAAAAGAAAATGACCTGTTTAGAAGCTGCAGTTTCTGATTATATTCAAAATTATTTGTCAAAAAATAAATATTTAGGGGAATAAAGTTATCGATGAAACTAGTGCATGAGAAGATTATAGATTTTGAGTCAGCATTACGTAAAAGAAGTGAGATTAAGAATTCAAAAAAAACATTAACCATTACCAATGGATGCTTTGATCTCTTACACGCTGGACATGTGTTTTACCTAGATCAAGCAGCCAAACAAGGTGATTATTTGTGGTTGTTTTTAAATTCTGATGCATCAGTTCGTTCACTTAAGGGCCCACATCGTCCCGTTCAATCAGAAATGTATCGTGCTTATGTAATGGCTGGATTAGAAAGCGTAGATGTGGTAGTGATTTTTAATAATAATCGACTGGATCAAGAAATCTTGTCCATTAAGCCTGATATTTATGTAAAGGCAGGGGATTATGATTTGAAAACTATGAATCAAGAGGAAAAAAAATCACTTGAAGCGGTGGGTACTGAGATTCGCTTTTTGCCTTTTTTACAAGGCTTTAGTAGTACGAAATTAATTCAAAAAATTAACGAAGCAAATGATGCATCATAAACTAAAAGAAGACATACGTGAGTTGCAAGATCTTCTAAACCGATTTGAAGGAGCTCTCAGTGAAATTCATGAATCGGGAAGGTTAATCGCAAAATCTTTGCAGGCAGGTAAAAAACTATTAGCCTTTGGGAATGGCGGTAGTGCTACAGATGCGATGCATCTATGTGAAGAGCTAGTGGGTCGCTACAAAAAAGATCGCAAAGCCTTAGCGGCCATTTGCCTTAATTCAGATATTGGCGGGATGACCTGTATTGGAAACGATTACGGATATGACTATTTGTTTTCGAGGCAACTGGAGGCTCTAGGGAATAGAGGAGATATAGTCGTTGGGTTTTCAACAAGTGGTAATTCTAATAATATCTACAAGGCATTTAAAATAGCAAAGGAGTTGCAAATGATAACTTTATTGGTCGGAGGAAAAAATGGAGGTATTTGTGGGGAAATAGCCGATTTTAAAATAATCGTTCCTTCACAATCAACTGCACGAATCCAAGAGGTGCATACATTTATTTTACATGCATGGCTAGAGATTGTTGAATCCGAATTGTTTGGAACAGAAGCGTGAGAATTTAATTATGAATCTAGAGAAGATAAAGAATTTGAAAATTCTCGTTATTGGAGATGTAATGTTGGATCACTACATTATAGGGAAAGTGTCTCGCATATCTCCAGAAGCACCCGTACAAGTAGTGAATGTGAGCCAGGATTTATATGTACCTGGCGGTGCGGGAAATGTCGCCTTCAATATAGCTGGACTGGGGCTGAAGACGTTTTTAATTGGACAGATTGGGACAGATGATGCCGGGGAAAGGCTTAAGCAGTTATTTCAAGATAAGGAAATTAATATCATTCCTTTAGATCATGGGAGTACGGTACAAACAATTATAAAATCGCGAGTTACGACAGAACGGCAACAAATTTGCAGAATTGATAGAGAGCTAGAAGCTGCCAATTATCATTTATCTCCTAAAGCAATTGATTCAATAGCTGAGTGTATCGGAGATTATGACGCTGTGATTATTTCTGACTACTCTAAAGGCCTAGTGGAGGATAAATTGATCCAAAAATTAATTGGCTTTGATCAGGGTATACTAAAAAAACCCTTAATGGCCATAGATCCTAAACCGAGGCGCAAACTAAATATAGCTAATTTTGATTTAATGACCCCGAATTTAGTGGAAGCTAGAGAATTAGCAGGCATTCATGGAACGGATACCGCAGAAGGCTTAGACGCTTTATGTGATATTATTTATAAGAAATTTAAGCCCAAATATTTAGTTATCACATTGGGAAGCGACGGCATGTGCCTTTGCCAAGAGGGCAGGGTCATCGGAATTATTGAGACAGAAGCACAGGAAGTTTTCGACGTCTCCGGGGCAGGGGATACAGTTGTCGCAACCTTAACTGTCGCTTTGACTTTAGGCTATACTTTTGAGGAATCTGCGCGATTAGCTAATAAGGCAGCAGGAATTGTTGTTAGCCGTATGGGGACAAGCCATATTACTCTAGAAGAATTTCTAAGAATAAGTAAAACTACTAAAAGTTATAAATAATGATTATTCGGTTTATTGCAAAAGTTGATAGGTTTATAAAGAGGACGGTGTTAAGAAATTCTTTTTTAGTTTATAAAAAAAATTCCGTCATTTTAGTGCATGTTGGCAAGTGCGGAGGAAGTTCAGTTAGGAGCGGAATTGATAATGCTACTAAAAATCAGCCGGATTATGTAATTCATATTAAAAGGCCGCCTATAAGAAAAGATTTAAAGTATATTTTAGTTTTAAGGAATCCAATAGAGCGTATTCAGTCAGCATTTAATTGGCGCTATAAGTTGGTAGTTGAAGATAAGATACAAAAAAATCGTTTTAGAGGTGAATACGAAATCCTAAAAAAGTATGGATCTTTAGAAAATTTTGCTAATTTGCTTTACCTTAAAGATGGAACAGTAAATAGAGCCGTAGCCCGAGATTTCCTTAGAATACATCATATAAAAGAAAACATTTCATTTTATTTAAAAGACCTGTTAAAAAATATAAGTTCAAATCAAATATTAGGTACGGTTTTTACAGAAGATATAGATAAGAACATCGAAGATTTATTCGGTTATAAAAATACTTTTTATGAAAAAAATAATAACTTACAAAGAAATAAAAATGAATTGTCCCCACAGGCTTTGCTTAATTTGAGAAAATTCTTTTCAAAAGATTATTTATTAATTCATAGTTTATTTCTTATGAATAAAATTGAGGTTTCGACATATAATAGAGTTTTAAACTTTGAATTAAAATTGCCTATTGAAGAAAAATCTGGGCAATAAACAAAATACAAAATTATTAGTTCATGTATAGACCTAGATATGATTTTTATTAAGCAAAATTTAATTTTTAATGCTGGGTAAGGCAAAAATTATCAAAGGAATCTTTTGGGTCGGCTTAAAATCAATTGCTACCCACTTTATGGGCTTTATTACTTTTCTAATTCTAGCTCGTTTGCTAAGTGTAGAAGATTTTGGAAAAGTTGCTATTGTTTATTTATTTACTGAGCTAGCAACTCATGTAGCGGGAATGGGATTTGCGGAAGGTTTAATTCAACGATATGAGTATAAAAATAGGCAATTTTGTAGCGCAATATGTTTTGTTTTTTTTGTTAGCGCAGTAATATCCCTATTTCTATTTTCAGTAGGTTTATTTTTTCATATCTATGCGTATAAGGGCGATTTAGAGAGCATTCCTTTATTATTATCTTTTACAGCATTAGCTTTATTATTTTCTCCATCAAGTAAATGCTTCGAAGCAAAATACAGGAAGAGCCTTAATATACAAAAAATTGCAAAATATGAGCTATTTAGCATTTTTGTTTCCGCTGTTGTAGGAGTATCCTTAGCTTTTATGGGATTTGGAGCATGGAGCTTAGTTTTTCAAACTCTTACATTAAATATAGTTAGATTTTTTTCCTACTTTTTTACAGAAGTCCGTTCGTTTGAATTTAATATTGATAAAAAGTTTATTAAAAGTTTATCGCGATTTGGTTTACCAACGATCGGAAGCAAAATAATGCAATATAGCTCTAATAAAGCTGCGCATGGCTTATTAGCCATACTTTACGATGTTTATTTATTGGGAATTTATTCTACAGGGAATAAATTGATGGTGGTATTTAAAGAACAGTTCGCTAGTTTGTGTGGGCATATAATATTCCCTGTATTTTCTGAGCAACAAACGCAGCCAGAGCAGTTAGTAAAATCATTGTTTAAAACAATCCAATTAAGTTTAATTTTTTCTATAATCATTTTTTCAGCTCTTTCAGTATTTTCGGACTCAATTATTATAATTTTATTTGGTGAAAAATGGGCTGATTCAGCAAAAATCTTCTCAATTTTAGCAATAGCTGCGATTTTTAATTTACAAGAAAGAATTTTTACAGCTTGCCTAAAATCCGTTGGGAAAACCGGACTTTTATTTAAGGTATCAATAATTAATTTAATTTTAAGTATCTCAATATTATTGTTGGTAATTAATTATGGAATTGTTGCTATTGCTTATGCACAACTTTTGAAAGTTTTGTTATTTTGTATTATTTTATGTAAAGTAACTTCTAATATAATTAAAATTAATCTACAGCCATTAAGGCTGCTTTATTTTAAACATCTCTTTTTCTCTTTATTTCTCATTTATCTTGTTTATTTAAATTTATTAGATGTCGATTTTGTCAGCTTTGAGAAAAAACTGTTATTATTATTTTTATCGGCCTTTATATATCTTGTAGCTACAGTTTTATCTGATTTTAATCTGAAATCTTTTGTTTTTGATTCTCTCAGAAAAATTAGAATATTAGGATTAAGATAAATGTTCATATATTAATGAAAAAAATTATTTTCGTTGCTGGTTCTCCACATAGTGGGACTACTCTATTAAATCTCTTGCTTGGTTCTCACCCGCAAATAGCTGCTTATGGGGAAATAACAAAGCTCATTGATGAAAGTACCAGAGATCATTATATCAATTTAATCGAAGAAGGTACAGAATATTGTACTTGCAAAAACATTAAAACTAAAGATTGCCCTTTCTGGAAAAGCTTCTTGAAAGAAGTTGAATTAGGTAGACCTTTTGCTGATCTATATCAATTTGCACTAGAGTACACAGCTAATAAGATAGACGGAAATTCGGCGATGGTTGATTCTACTAAGACGCTTATAGCTTTATCTAAGCTCGTAAATGAGATCAAACTGGGGAAATTAAAAAACATTACATTAGACGACATTATAGTTATCCATGTAATGAAAGATCTCAGGGCATATTTGAAATCATCTAAAGTAAGATATAAAGTGCCAAATTGGCATATACCCAAATTAATTTACTACGCATTCAGGTGGGAGATGGTAAATAAAAAGATCATTAAGTACGTAAAAGATAATAATATTAGCTACCACCACATTAGCTATGAAAAAATTTGTTTTAATTTAAAATCAGAATTAGAGAGTATGTGCCTGAGTTTAGGATGTGATTATTCAGATAAAATGGCTGACTTGGATTTATCTAATAGCCATACAGGGCTTGGGAACCCGAAGAGAGTCAGTACTTCAAAATCAAAAAAAGTAAGTTACGATTCTAGATGGTTTTATGATTTTGGCGTTAATTTCTGCTATATGGTTTCTCGCGGCCCTAGAATATTTAATGAGGAAATGCGATAGCTGTCTTGCAATGATTTGATTGCCTATTTTTGCTCTTAGTATAATTCAAAATGTATGGTTTTATTCATGTTTACAAAAGTGCGGGGACTACATTAAACCGAATGTTAAGGGCCAGTTACGGCGCTAGGCATTTTGACGTAGAGCCTTTAGATGGAGTAAAGCAACCAATTCCATTTAGCGAAAAAGACTTAAGGTTTGTTTTGGGGCTTAAATCAAATTTATCTGGATTTGCTGGGCATCGCGTAAAGGCTTTTGCAGATATGGGTACTTATTCAGATCATATTAGCTACTTTACTATTATCAGAAATCCGATTGTGCGTGCGGGCTCAGCTTTCCAATACAGCTATTGCTATCAGAAAAAAAGATACGGTAAGATACTAACATTTGAAGATTGGCTAGAAGATCCATACACATCAAATTTGCATTGCAAAATGATTTCCGGACTTAGTTCATTTGAGGCAACTGTAGATATTATTGAAAAAAAGAATATATTTATAGGAAATTCGGACAGTTATTACGAATCCTTAGTTATGCTAAAAAGAGCACATTTAAAGGAATTGAATATTGTGAAATCTTCTTTTAATGTAGCTAAAAATAATACCTTATCTAGTAAGATATTGTCTGATAATAAATTAAAAGAGCAATTAGTAAATGCTAATTTGGAAGATCAAAAATTGTTCAATTATGCAAAAAACAATTTATTTCCTAAGTACGTTAGGCAATACGGTCTAAATTTAGATTTAGAAGTTTCTAAATTGCCAAGTTTATTTAATTATAACCAAAGGGGTAGAATATTAGCAAATCGACTATATCGTAATCTTTTTTATAAGCCTATGTTTCAAATTAAAAAAAATTTTTGTAAGTAATTATTAGAATTTCATCAAGGGAAGGGCAGTAATAATATGAAATATTTGTCAGATAAATTAGATTTAGACCTAGGGAGTGGCTACTTCTCCTTCTACTCTGTCAAAAATGTATCTATTTCTTTATTATTGTTTCTAGTTATTCTTTTCTCTGTAGCTTTAAGTTATTTTTGGATCGGGCCATTACCCTTATGGGCGAGCTTAACCGCCTTTGGTTTAATTTACTTATGTTCATTTAAAGTTACATCAAGCGTATTAATTGATACTGTACGGAAGACCCTGTGGTTTTTAGTTGTTCCATGGATTAGTTTTTTATTAATTATATTATTCAGAGATTTGTTCTCAGGAACCTTAGATTCAAGTCTTACTGATAGGGTAGGAGTCAATTTATTTTCTTTGGGAGCTGTAATATTTGTTATTACAGCTTGTCGATTATTAAGCATAAAAATTGCGTTGTTAATATTTTCGGCTATTTTTTTTATACAAGGAGTTTTAGGTATAGTACAATTCTCTGGGAGTTACAGGGCTTGGACGCTGCCCGATAAAATTTCTTCATATTCTTCGAAAGATGTAGCCCTCTATGATGCAATGGTTAGAGGAAAGGATGCTAGATCGATTAGCCAAGGTTTTGAGGGCGTTGGTAGGATAAGGGGATTACATGTTTATGTTCATATGTATAGTGGAAATCAAGGAGTAGGTGGGTTTTTCACACTTGCTTTAGGATTGCTTTTCTTGAGCCGAAAACAGTTTGGATTTAGTCGTATTCTAATCGCTGCCTTTGGGGTTATAAGTGCGCTTTCAATCATATTGACTTTTACAAGATCGGTCACCTTAGGGTTAATAGTCGGAACATTAATTATTTTTCTATATTTTTTAAGAAAAGGTCGTTTTGCGTCTTTAATTTTATTAGGTGGATTTGTTGTAATTTTTTTACTGATGCTAATAACTATGGGCTTTTTAGATGCGGCTCAATTTAGAAGATTTACTACTTTAGGCCTTCATAATGATAGCGACTATTTTAGGTATGAAGCTTTGATCGCAGCTTTGATTGCTTTCTTAAAGAATCCATTATTTGGAACAGGTTCTGGGGGACTAGACTTGGGATTGCCAGTACATTGTGTTCCAGTTAGAATGTTAGGAGATTTTGGCCTTTTGGGCTTTGCTTTTTATGCGTGGGTTTGGATGGGAGTTTCTTTATTACTTATTAAAGGTCTTCGGTTTCGTTTGGGCTCAGTTAATTTAATTGCTTTAGCTGGAGTAGGAGCATTATTTGTAGCGATTATTGACAACCTTACGCATTCATCAGGCCTTTTGCAAAAAGGAAATGGCCAAGCAGTTATTTTTGCTTTCGCAATTGGGCTTATTATGCATTATCCTATTTTCAGGAAAATTAGATAATGAATCGTGTATTACAAATAATTGCTGCACCAAGTAAAAAACACAAGTTATCTGGCGTGAATGGCCCCGAGAGAAGGGCATCAAACCTAATTTCGTATTGGAAAGATTACGATATATGCCCCGTAATTGCCTATCCTCAAAGAGGTAAATTGTTGCACAATTTTGAAGTATCAGGAGTTCCTTTAATTGATTTTGAGATAAACAGTAAATATGACTTCTTCGCGATTTTTAAATGTTTGAAAATTATTAAAAATCACTCAATTGACTTAGTCCATACACAGGGGCCAGCCTCGCTTGATCTTATAGCTACGCTAGCTGCAAAAATGGCGAACATTCCTATCGTCATTACTCGACCTTATATGATTAAGGATGACCGGACTTTTTCTCCATTTAGAAAAATAATTTATCAATTAATTGATAAAGTTACTTTATTTTTTGCATCTACTATTGTTGCTGTAATGGAGGATGGAAAAATAGATTTAATTAACAATTACAATGTTCCTGAAAATAAAGTAAAACTGATCTACAATGGAGTAAACCTTGAAAAATTTACCCATAGGCAGGGGGTGCAGGGAGTTTTCAAGGAGAAAAGGGTGAAGATTGGCATGGCCGCACAATTTACCACAGTTAAAGGGTGGCCTGATTTTTTAGAAACACTCTCAATCTTGATAAAGGAGGGGAAAAACATCCATGGTGTATTAATCGGAGACGGACCTGAAATTGATAATATTAAAAAACTAAGCGAACACTTGGGTATCAACGATAGAGTAGAATTTAAAGGCCATGTGGAAAATGTTTCTGAAGAATTGCATGATTTGGATATCTTTTTTTTCCCGTCGTATAGAGAGGGACTATCAGTGGCAATTATCGAAGCACTAGCAATGGGTTTGCCCATCGTTGCTTCAGATGTTGGTGGGATCAAGGAGCAAGTATTTGAAAATGAAAATGGCTTTGTTTGTTCAGCTGGAGACATTCCTTCATATAAAGAAAAATTACTAAGTCTAATTGATAATCAGGAATTAAGAGTAGCATTTTCAAAGCGCTCAAGGGGGATTGCGGAAGAGCGTTTTTCTGAAGAGAGAATGCTCAAAGAGCATGTGGCGCTCTATAAAAGTCAGCTTTAATGCTACATGAAGACGCTTGGTATTTTTACAGTTAAGTATTTCTGTTTTCACCAAGGTGAATATTATACTTATGGTGGTTTTGGAAGTTATTTGAATGAAATTCGAAAGCATTTTGAAAAGACTATTTTGGTGGCACATGTTCAAAAAAATAAAAAGCCTCCGAATGGTTTTTATAAGGTAGATCTAGGCACAGACCTGAGTATTGTGCATCTCCCGCCAGCCTATCATCCTTTGAAGTTAGTGCTTTGTTTGCCAATAATGGTATATAAATCTTTTAAGGCAATTCAGCATATGGATTTAGTACATGCCAGAATGCCAGACTATACGGGTGTTATCGGAGCATTTTTATGTAAATTAAAAGGCACTCCAGTATTTTGTCAGATTATAGATGATTGGTTTGTTTTGGCTAATTCTATTTCGCCCATGAGGAGTTTTGGATTGGGCGTGATTATGAAATTATATTTATATATATATGATTTTACGGAACGATTAGCTGCTAAAAATACCCTGGTCTTTGCTCAGGGAAGAACGGCCTATTTGAAGCATAAAAATAATGCGGAGACCTATATGACAATTTCGACAGCCCATAGAAAAGAGGAAGTGATTGAACCCAGTGTGCGTTTTAAAAATGGCAGAAAGCGTATTCTTAATGTGGGAAGGTTAAATGGTGTTAAGAATCAAGCTTTGATTATTCACGCGTTAAAAGCACTGAGAGAAAAAGGAGAAGATTGGGCTTTTGATCACATAGGAGAGGGTAACCGGCGAGAGTCATTGGAAAAATTAACGTCGGAACTAGGATTACAGGAATATGTTCAGTTTCATGGGAAAGTGGCATATGGTGATGCGCTATGGAAATTTTTTGATCGAGCAGATGTCTTCGTATTATCAAGCAGATCAGAAGGGACCCCTAAGGTTATCCTAGAAGCCTTAGCGCGAGGATTGCCAGTTGTAGCTTCAAGTGTAAGCGGAGTTCCAGATACGATTCTAAATGAAGAAAGAGGGCTTCTTTTTGAAGATAATAATCCCAAACAATTATTGGAATGTCTTAAAAGAATGAGTGAAGATCGCTGTCTAAGAGAAAAATGCCAGTCTCAAGGGAGTGAATTCGCAATTGAGAATTCAATAGAGATCCAAACACAATGGACAGTAGGCATCGTCCGCAAAAAATTCCAGAATCTCTAGAGTGATGCTGAAAAATACCTCAAAATATAACTTCTGCATATTTCTGCATAATGGAATCGGGGATTTAATTATGGCATTGCCTTTTTTGCTAGCCTTGAAAAATGAATTAAGCCCTACAGATCGTGTAATCGTTTATGTTAAATGCAAGATAAGCAAAACCCTTTTATGCTATGCCAATTTAGGGAGTTATTTTGAATATGAAATATTGAATAGGGATAAGATTTTATCAACCTGCCTTAGTTTAAGAAAACAAAAGCTAGAATATTTATTTGCGCCTCAGGCAACAGGCGATTGGCGGATGCCAGTTTTGATTTTATTAATTGGAGCAAAAAAAAATTATGGAGTTAGTTCTAATATCTCTTGGTTGAATCGATTGGCTTTTACTAAAAGCATTAAACATTCATTAGAATTAAAGATTCATAGGACGATCCATCACCTAGAATTATTGAAAGAGAGTGGCCTAAAATGTGAGGTGGATTTATCGCCAAAGCTCTCAATACCCCAATCGCTGAGAAATGAAGCAAGAAAAACTATATTAAGAGATATATATTCGTATAGTGATTTATATATTTTAGCTCCAGGCAGCAAACCAAGTGAATATAAAAAGCGTTGGCCAGCTGAATATTTTGCTGAGTTGTCTTATCGAATTATTCGTAGCGACAAGGATGCTTTAGTTATTATTTCAGGAGATCCTTCAGAATTAGAACTCTGCCAAAGTATTTTTGAGCACGTTCATAAAGAAGCCCAATCAAGAGTTATGATAGTCTGCCTGCCTGATATACGATTATTTTTAGGTCTTTTAACTTTAGCCACTGCAGTGATTGCAAATTGTAGTGCTGTAAGCCATATCGCCACAGCTTTAGGCGTTAAGGTTCTCTGCCTATATGGGCCAACAAATCCAGATAATACAGGGCCAATCTCTCCTTATCTATATGTCCATAGACTGGGATTGGAGTGTTCGCCTTGTTATTCTGTACACCCTCTTTATTTGGGCTGTGAGGAGAGACCTTGCTTAAAAAATATGATGCCTTCAAAGGTATATGATACCCTTATTGATTTTAAGAAGGGTTTAATCAAACATAACAATAAATGGGTTTAAGAAATATTTGATGATTTTTGCATCCTTAATTAAATCGCTTTTATAATTATTGAATTTTTGAGTAAGAAAAATAGCAATCAAGATATTTGCAATTTCGCTCATTCCTAAATCTCAAATTTTGATATTAATTTAAGCTTTAATATTTTTATGAAAAAAATAATAGTCATTTCTGAGCTCTATTATCCTGAGCAAAATGCCACAGGGCACTTTCTCACTGGTATAGCTGAAGGGCTATCTGAAGATGGATTTGAAGTGTCAGTATTGTGTGGCCAGCCGACCTACAATCAACGCGGAGTAAAAGCACCGAGTAAAGAAGAAAGAAATGGAGTTCTAATTAGACGCTGTCGGGCAACTACGTTTGATTCAAAAAATATTGCAGGAAGATTATTTAACTTTATTACAATTAGTTGCTCAATTGCTTGGCATTCTCTGTTCCATATACGAGGTGCATATAAAGTTTTAGTTGTAACTAATCCCCCTTTACTACCTTTTTTTATTCGTATTATTTGTTGGCTTAAAAGGGCTAGATTTTTTCTCTTGGTACACGATGTATATCCCGATGTTCTCGTGCCATTGGATATCCTAAAAAAATCTAGTTTCATTTACAAATTGATATCTATGCTCAGTCGATGGCTCTTTAATTCTGCAAATAAAATAATAGTTCTGGGTCGTGATATGCGCGATTTAGTTATAAAAAAAAGTGTTAATTTAAACTCTGAAAAAGTAGTTATTATTCCAAACTGGGCAGATGTAAATGACATCGGCCCAATGACTAAATCAAGTTGTTTTTTAGTTCAAAAGCATAAGCTTGACGATTGCTTTATAGTGCAATATTCGGGCAACCATGGACGCACCCATGATTTAGAATCATTGGTAAAGGCAGCCGAAGAATTAAAGGATAATAAAGAAATAGTCTTTTTATTTATTGGGGCCGGTAGTGGCAAAAAAGAATTGATTGAATATGTGAAAAAAAATAATCTTCGGAATATAATTTTTGAAGATTTTGTCGCAAAATCTGACTTAAATCAGGCATTAAACGCTTCAGATCTTTTCATAATATCATTTAAAAAAGGTATGGCTGGGATCAGTGTTCCTTCTAGAATGTATAATCTCATGGCAACAGCGCGCCCTATACTTGCATCTGTTGATAAAGATTCAGAAGTTGGGCAAGTAGTTATTGAGGAGGCGATTGGGTTTCAAGTTAAGCCTTGTTCGCCTAAGGAGCTAGTAAATAAGATTTTGACTTTTAAGCTAGATATAGAAATGGCCAATTCAATGGGTGAGAGAGCGCGTCAGTGTTCAATTGAAAAGTATTCATACCAAGTAATTAAGGAAAAATATAGGTTGTTATTTTCTGAGGATTGAGGTTATGTGGCTTTATGAGAATAGGCATAATTGGTGGCTCAGGGTTTGTTGGAACAGAGCTAATATATTTATTAAGAGGGCATCATACGCTTCTTAATATAGACAAGAGGCCTAGCAGTACTTTTGATTCAATATCTAGAATTGCGGATATTCGAGATAAAGAATCTTTGCATGAGTTACTTAAAAATCAAGATGTCGTTATTCTGCTAGCTGCAGAGCATAGGGATGATGTTACGCCTTTCTCACTGTACTACGATGTGAATGTGCAAGGTATGAAAAATGTTTTGGAGGCAATGGAAACTAATGGGATTAAGAAGATTATATTTACTTCAACCGTTGCTCTTTATGGCTTAAATCAAGAGCAAATACCATCCGAGAAATCAGTCGCAAAACCCTTTAACCATTATGGGGAAAGCAAATATCAAGCAGAACAAATTCTGAAAAAATGGATTGAAGCCGATATCTCAAGGCAAGCTTTAGTCCTACGACCAACGGTTATTTTTGGACCTAATAATAGAGGTAATGTTTATAATTTATTAAAACAAATTTATAGCGGTAAATTCCTTATGATTGGAAGTGGTGACAATCAAAAATCAATGGCTTATGTAAAGAATGTGGTTTCCTTTATTGAGAGCCGTATAGAAGAAAATTTTGAGGGTTTAGAACTCTATAATTATGCAGACAAACCCGATTTCAGCATGAATGAGTTAGTTAATGAAATATACCGATATAAAGGAGGGAAAATGCCCGTGCTTCACATTCCGTATATATTTGGAATGCTTGTTGGTTATTTTTTTGATATCCTTTCCTATTTATTGCGGAAGAAATTCTCTATCAGTTCTATTCGAGTTAAGAAATTTTGTGCGACATCCAAGATAAATGCCGATAAGGTGCATCAATCAGGTTTCATTCCACCATTTACGCTGCGTGAAGCGATTAATAAAACGCTCAAAGAAGAATTTGAAAAATAGTTTCATGGAAATACAAATATTTTCTTCGATAGAATTATCGAGTTTTGCTCGTGCGCTTTTCAGGGAGCTAAAAAATAAAAATTATTCGGTAGTTCATAGGTTTTCTATTTCTGAAGGTGCGTATCGAAATGCACGGTCTTTTTTTCTCCGCTCTTGGATTCGATGTGTTCAATATATTATTTACCCCATTAGCTTATCGGTTTCTTTAATAAGCTCAAAAATAAAGAAAAAGTCTTTAATTGCTGTTGTAACATCCAATACATTCTTCGCGCCCTTGCTAGCGACTTTCTTTAATCGTCGGGTGGTACATTTGGTCTACGACCTTTTCCCTGAAGCGATGATTCATTCTGGCAAATGGCGAGAGGGGCAGCGTAGAGTAAAAATTTTTCGCTGGCTGGTCGGTTTGAGTTTAAAACGCTCGGCGGTCAATATATTTTTGGGCGAGCGTCTAAAAGCCTATGTCGAATCAATTCACGGAAGCTTGTCCAACAGTTCCATCATTCCCGTCGGAGCGGATGAACGCCCGTTTAGCTCATTTAAAAAATGGGAAGAGGGCAGTGCCATCGAAATCCTCTATTGTGGCAATTTAGGAAACATGCATGACACTCAGACTTTATTTGATGTTTGGGCATCGGGCATAGAGCCGTCCTTTCAATTTCGCTTTCAGTGTAGCGGGTCTAAGCGACCTGCCTTAGAGCAGTTCGCTCATGAGCATGCAGATACGCTGATGGATCGCCTGAAAATTGGCTCTGGCTTAGGGCAAGCAGAATGGATCGAAGCACTGCAGTCGGCTCCGATTGCCCTTGTCACCATGAGTAAAGGATCCGAGGAGGTAGTTATGCCGAGTAAAACCTACAGTGCAATGATGGCAGGGCAGGCCATTCTAGCTATCGCGCCAGAAGAGTCAGATTTAGTTGATTTGATTAAGCGCTACGATTGTGGCTGGTGGGTGCGACCTGGAGATAGCGAAGGCTTTCAGCATTGCCTGAAAGAGATTCAATCAAAGCCCAGTCAATTGCAGCAAAAGCGAAGGCAGGCTTTTGAAGTGGCACAGAATCACTTCGGGCAAGGGCACTTAGCCAAAGCCTGGATTGCCATATTTGAGACTTTGCAAAAGTCCTAAATTAATTAGGCTGTTGACTGTGTTTCGCTCGATTCGAAGTCTGTTCAATCCTCTGTTCCTGAGTAGCTGCTTTTTCTTTTGCGCAACGACAGCCTCCCATGCTCTTAGCCTATTTGAAGCGTTTAATCGTGAGCCCTTGGCATTGGAATCTCTGCACGCTATCCAGCTCGAAGAACGACCCGAAAGTGTAGCCCTCGATTGGGCTCTGGCTGATTTTTCTGCTCTTTGGGCTTATCGTGTAGGGTTTCTACCTCAAGTACTAATCAAAGGTGAAGGCGTTACGGGAAATCAAACATCCATTATACTCAAAAAAAAGCGATCGCTTAAAGGCGCACATAG
>MDSZ01183918.1_pt1 | contig 19852 bp, 16 predicted proteins | sample 811201 | NCBI WGS metagenome assembly MDSZ01 (sample SAMN05326647, study PRJNA326480) | marine metagenome | isolation source: seawater | place: Indian Ocean: North | collected 2010 | reverse complement strand
GTCCCAAATTCCAGAAATTAGAGCTAAGCCAAACATAACCATCGGAAGAGAAAGCAAGATGAGTCGATTTGGTCTCTCTCCGAGAAGCCACCAACTGACCAAAGTGACAATAATTACCTGGGAGTTTCCAATCATCGTTGCAATCCCGCTGCCGATGTAGTCGATAGCACTGTGATAGCCTGCAAAATCAAGCGCTAGTAGTATTCCTGCACCAAAAGCAAGCCAGCGGGAATCAGAATCACGGGGGTCTTTCTTTTTCGAAATCCAAACCAATAGAGCCAACAGAGGTAGAGCATACAACATTCGATAGAACGCACCCGTTAATGGAGTAGTATCGGAGCGGATATACAGAAGTGGAGCAAAGGAGATCACCGTCGCTCCTGCTAGGGCAATTAGCATCGTCCGACGGTCTTCGGCCATCGGCATTGTATCACCTCACTCAGAGGCTGCGTCGCCATCAGAAATCATCTGCTGAAGCTCTCCGGATTGGAGCATTTCGAGGGCAATATCGGATCCACCGATTAGTTCTCCATGGATGTATACCTGAGGCATTGTCGGGAAGTCTGCCCAAGTGCAAATGGATGGAATTGCTCGAGGATCGGCTAGCACATTTACACTAACGAAAGGTTCGCCCAGTTGGTTCAATACCGTGGCAGCCCTATTGCTAAATCCGCAGCGGGGCTCTTCTGGTGTTCCCTTCATGAAAAGAACGATTCGGTGTTCATTGACTAGTTCGTATAGTTCGTCTGGGGTCCAATTGAAACTCATCATATCACTCCTGATTCGGTCTGCGGATGTGCACACCAAAAAATTGCATTTCTTTTTCCCCGTGAGGATCGAAAGATGTATCGCCCATCTGCTCGGCCTGACTTGGGGTCATGCACTTGAGGTCCAGTGCATGCACGGTATTTTGCGTGATGAAGGGCTTGAAGTGACTCAAAATCGGGCGCTGTCTCTGCAATGGACGAACTCCATCGTAACTCTCAGAAATTACCCTGACATGGAAGTGATCTCCACTTCCATGCAAGTCCTTGGCTTCCACGGTAGCGTCTGGAACTACTTTCAGAACTTCCGCGATTACCCACTGCTCCGTCACCATCAATTGCTCTGCTCGGGCCGCTGTGATTTGAATGCTCGCGCGCATGAACTGGTCAAATGCCAATGGCCGAGTATATTTCCGCGAGATTCTCAGCAATGCTGGCTTTGTCATTAATTAGGCCGCTTCCCACGACCGCCAAATCCACCCCCCAACCTGCTACCATGGCGGCATTGTGATGTTTGATTCCGCCATCGATCATCAGTTTGGTAGCTCTTCCCCCATCGTTGATTTGCTGGTCGATGGCTTCTCTGAATTCTCGCACCTTATCCTCCACCTCTGGCATGAAAGATTGGCCTCCCTTCCCGGGAACTACGGACATTACAAGTACGAGATCTAAGTCTGCGAGGTAGGGAAGAATCGTATCTGTGGAAGTATCGGGGTTAAGGACCAGGCCTGCTTGGCATCCGGCCTCATGAAGCGAAGTAATCAATGATGCTGGGTCCTCAATGGCTTCTATGTGAGCAATGACTAGATCGACGCCGGAATCAACGTATTGAGACCAGGTCTCTTCTGCATTTGTAATCATTAAATGACAATCGATGAATACATCCGGGCCGAGCCTATCGCGAATTGAACGTATCAGTGCCGGTCCGAAAGTGATGGTCTTGTTGATGACCCAATTGCCGTCCATGACATCCATGTGCATCCAGTTGATCCCTGAGTCTACAGCATCCTCTAGAGTTTCGCCAAGCTTCGAGAAGTCGGCCGTAAGGATGCTCGGTGTGATCTCCATCCGCCCCGTCCTCAAGTAGTCGGAGGGCTTTGCAGTTCTCAATCCCTCGGTAGATGATGTCCTCCCAACACACATGTTGATAGGATGGGAGCGTATGGTTTGTCTTGGTGATATGATGGGGAAAGTTGTTGAGGCAAACGACACTGACTTCGATGTGGTAACAAAGAGCGCAGAATGGGTTCTAGTAGATTTCTGGGCTCCTTGGTGCGGACCGTGCAGGATGGTTGGTCCGGTACTCAGTCAAATTGCTGAAGAGAGAGAAATTACAGTTGCCAAAGTAAATACTGACGTAAATCCACTAACCTCGGGAAGATATGGGATCAGAGGCATTCCGGCACTTCTTCTATTCAAGAATGGAGAAATGATAGACAGGATGACGGGGGCCATGCCCAAGCACGGAATGGACTCTTGGCTCAATCGCCATATGGCATGATCTAGGATTGCTCCAACTTTCTCGATCTTTCCTCGAGGGGTGCCCCTACTTCTCGTAGAAGACGGGATCTGAGTGCCTCGTGGAGCCACATCCCAGTACTGAGTTCTAGCATCAGCCCTCTCTCAATCAGAGGAGGGGGCGGGTTACCATCCACACCGGCGGCCCTAGCAAGCCTTGGCCATGGAACTGGCCTGTCCGAAACAGCTAGGATAGAGAGTATCTCCCTGTGATCATCGGGTAGAACGTCGAGAATCTCTTCATCCAGGAACCTTAACCAATCCTCGTGTAGGGTCTGCCCATATATCTCCAGTAGTTCCACTGCTAGTGGATGCCCTCCCGTGGCTTCGAAGATTTGTTCGGCTGGAGCGGAATCGTCTAAATCCATCATCCCTAGCCAATCAGAAATCTCCTCAATGCTTAATCCTGATAGGGGCATTTCGGACACTCTATCCCTGGTAATTACATCGCGTCGATCATAGAAGGCGAGGTTTGTTCTGGAAATCAGTAAGAGTCGCAAACGGCTTTTTTCAGCAATTTGCAACAAGGCTCCGAAGAAATGGTCTCCGGCACTTCCTATATTGTGCACGTCGTCAAGAATGGTTAGAAAGTCCCCTGAATCGGTATCCCCCGACATTCCAACTTGCAATTCTTTGTCGTTCAGATGTGCAGATAGCCTACGCCTATAGGAATCCAAGTCAATTGAAGAACCCGGCCTAAGAGGTAGAGATGTCAGAATTTCATATGGATCAGAAGATTGGTCTGTTACACCAATCCTATGGAGGATGCTCGTTGCTATTCCTAGGGGAGTGTCCCATGGTTGACAAGGATAGTACATTACCATAGGTCTTTGTTCAGATTCGTTTACTTCGGAAAGCCAATGAGATGCTAAAGTTGTCTTTCCGCAGCCTGCAATTCCCGAAAGGACGAGCATTGGCTTTCCTGACTTATACCAATCGGCCAGAGCTCTCTTCTCATTTGACCTCCCATGAACTATTCGGGTACTGGGGGGACTGGTGTGATATGTCGAATGTGCCCCGGCCATCATCGATAAGGAGCCGGGTTCAGGCATCTTTTCCTCACTGCCAACCAGTACTCCGAATCGGATATCTCCAAAATTTAGCACACCCTCGTGCTGGGCATGCATCAGGACCTGGAGGAGGCTAAGATTTGTCTGAAGAATGGAGGAGGCTTGGTCCGCTTTGACTTCCAATATTTCTCCATCTCTTGAACGTAATAGAATCATTGTTGACCGAAGATCGGAAATCCTCTCTCTCGCCAATTCTCTACCTAAATCTGTAAGTTGCCAGGTCTTTTGCCTCCTCTTTTCGCCCCTTACATTCCTACTTTGTTGAGAGACTGCATCGATTGACATCAATTCGCTCATCGCTCTAGAGACGTTTGGAGGGTGCAAAGCGCATGATTCGGCAATTCCGGTTCGAGTGATTTCCTGAGTAACAATATAGTGATCAGCTTGGTGATCCTGTTCCCATAGGTGGAGTATAATCCTGTCTGAAACAGATACATTTGGCTTGGAGTCACCGCGTGCCATGAATAGTTCCGACCTGAGATTCCTGCATCAAGCGTTCGGGAACTAGGGCTAGCTATTCTTCAGTATCGCATTGGGGGTATACGTCGTGCATTGGGGGTAAAAACATATTACTGCAGTCCCTAATGACCGATGAGAGGCTAAGAACGCTCTCAGAGCCGAGTCCAAGTGAAACGGGCATAGTAGAAGACGGGCTAGGGACGTAGTCTTCACCGGTTTGCGAAACAACCAGATTGATTCCGTCGCCCTCTGGTATGACAACATCCATCCCGAAGAATTCCATTTTTGCAGTTACTGTCGAGCCGGGGACCAGCATCTCTCCCTCCTTCCCTCCAGCGTGGAATCTGAGATCCATCACCGCATGACCTAGATGCTTGCCGTCACTTGATTGGACCATCTCGACGAACAAATGCCCACTTGTAGATGCAATAGAGATGGTGGTCTCGACGTGGAATGTCGGAGTTCCCACAATTCTAACCTCGTTTTCGAATTTCGGACATTCGATAGTTAATGTTGAGAATTGGGAAATCGTGTCGCTTCCTCCAATTATTGAGCACTGGTCCATGTCCAGCCTTATCCACTCTAAATCTCTGGGCGGATATGTCTCTTCGACCCTCCAGCCACCTATATTGTCCTGCACCTCAGCAATTAGTCTAGGTTGCGGCCCCTTTCCCATCAGATAGAAATTGAACCATTCAAGCAAATCGTCGGCCCAATCCCATCTTAGAGTGTACGGAAATGCCTCTCCTCCCCTTCCTGTGCCAAGTCCCTCATGATCGGATCTTCGGTCTGGATAATGGTGACCCCATTGTCCATATAGCCCCTTTACCTCAAATCCGGCATCGACCATTATCTCATGAACCGGGAATGCCATGTGAGGGTCGACGTTCCAGTCTTGTAAGCCGTGAATGATATACACGGAACCCTCGTAATTCTGAATTGCCCTAGAGAGGAAGTGCCTTTCTTCCCAGTAGTCACTTCCCGTCCACGCCAGGTTATCTCCTGAAAGGTAGGCCCCAACTCCCGCATAATAGCCCTCAAAATATCCCTCGCAGGCGTTCTGACTGTCCTCTAAATCTCCATCGAGTCCGAAGCTCCCATAGACGCCGTTGTGCATTATCGCACCTCTTGCTTCCATGCTCCCATTCCTCCACATCAAATCGTGAACTCCGATAAGTCCAGACATTGGCACTATGGTCCTAAGAAATTCTGAACCCATGGCTGCCGCCTCCCATGGAGTTGATCCATCGTATGACTTTCCTATGGCTCCCACTTTTCCGTTTGAGAAGGGTGCACTTCCAAGAAATTCGATGGCCGCGTGAATGCCCTCTTGCTCGTCTAGGCCCATAAGATCCATGCAGTGATTTGATTCTCCCGTTCCAAAGACGCTGACTTGGGCAACGCCGAATCCGTGAGGAACGTAGTTCTCAATTAGGAACCGTCCAAGTCTATTAGCGGGAGTTAATGCATCAACATCTCCGTCATCATAGTAGGGTCCAATCTCAGCAATGATTGGCACGCGGCAGTTTTCCTCCACCTCGAGAGAGTCAAAGTCACAACCTTCGATCACAGGAAGCCACAGTCCAAGATGGACGGCAGCATCGCCCGATGTTCCGGCCCCTCCATCTTCGACTCCGATAGCTGGAACATCTACGAAAATGGAGCGGACTGTATCAATTGAGAATGTACCATTCCAAGAAACTCGACTGAAAACGTCATCATCCCTGTATTGCATTTCAGTACGTTGCTCTACGGGAGGCAGCCAGTGTTCGTCGCCAGGATGGCCTGAGTCGACAATAGCTTCTCCCAGACATCCCGAAATCGATGGCATTAGCAATAATATGAGGACCAGGGGGCACGAATTGCTAAAGCGCATAAATTCCGTGAGGAGGAGGTGCTCATCATGGATTCGGTTTCTGGGATGAGTTCAATAGTCCCGAGTTCTATGGAAAATCATGAGTGGCAATAGGATGGGGAGGTTGCTCCGTCTGCAACGAATGGAGGCAACTGAAGCAGAGGTGTACAGGAGGCTTGCAAGAGTTCAGGCTGACCCAATGAACAAATCAATCCTAGAGGGCATTTCCCTTGAAGAGGAGAGGCATGAGTCTGAGATTGCGAAGATGACTGGGCAGGCAGTTAAGCCGAATTACTGGAAAGTTTGGAGACAGGTCTTGCTCGCTAGGATTTTCGGTTTTACATTCGCAATTAGGATGATGGAGGGGGCCGAGAAGGATGCTGCTGCGGAATATCGTGAATTGGGCCTGCATGATATAGCAGACGAAGAGGATGCCCATGAGGAAAATATGATTGGCATGTTAGACGAGGAGCGGCTTCGCTATTCTGGCAGTATTGTTCTAGGCATGTCAGATGCCTTGGTGGAGCTTACTGGAGCTCTTGCTGGACTGACCTTTGCACTAAGGGACTTGAAACTAGTTGCTTTGGCTGGTTTGGTGACTGGGATTGCTGCAGCATTCAGTATGGGTGCCTCAGAGTTTCTCTCTTCTAGAGCTGAGAAGAAGGACGAGTCGGCAATAAAGGCAGCAATTTTCACCTGGTTGTCTTATCTGATTACCGTATTCCTTCTAGTTTCTCCCTATCTGTTGATAAGTCCCGATAGCGCAGACTTCCAAGGACTGGGCCCTCACATTCAAGCCCTAATTGGGACACTTTCAATTGGGCTAATTATCGTAGCTTTGTTCAACTACTATGTTTCGGTGGTCGAGGACGTCTCATTCAAGTCTCGATTTGCAGAGATGGCTGGGATTCTGGCAGTTGTTACCTTGATATCATATGGGATAGGGATCGCACTTCGCGGATTTCTTGGTGTGGAAGTATGAGGCTGGTTTTACTTCCGCAACCTATGTGTCTATCGACATCTCCGGAGACCCATGGAAGCATACGAAGAACTGCTAGCTAGACTGAAAGACATAGACCTGATTAGTCAGATTGGGGGCTTGATTAGCTGGGACCAAGAAGTGCTGATGCCCCCAAAGGCAGCCGTTCTGAGAGCTGAACAATTGGCTTGGATTTCAAAGACGGGTCACGAGAAGCTGACTGATCAGAGGATCGGGGTACTGATTTCCCAACTCGAGTCCGAGAACGGTCTCGATGATGTGGAGATGGCAAATGTAAGGCTGGCTAGGGAGTCCTACGACAGGGCCACCAAACTACCAACGGAATTTGTTGAGGAGATGGCAAAGCACAGATCTAGAGCCCAGATCTCTTGGACGGAGGCCCGAGCTAGTGATGACTTCTCCATATTCCGTGATGACTTGGCCAAGGCTGTCGAACTAGCCAGAGCGAAGGCGGACTATCTTGGATATGATGCATTACGTTATGACGCATTGCTCGACCTATACGAGACCGGACTTACTGTGGAAAGAGTAGATCCATTGTTTGCAGGATTACGAGAAAATGTAGCACCACTAATCAGAGCCGTGATGGATAGAGGTAGAAGGCCGGACATTTCGTGGATCGAGAATAATTCATGGCCTCAAGAAGCCCAGGAGAAATTGAGCCATAGTGTGGCTGAAGCGATTGGTTTTGACTTCGGTGCAGGTAGGAGAGATGCATCGACACATCCTTTCTGTGGTGGTCCGAACCCCGATGATGTAAGGTGGACTACAAGATACAATGAATCAGACCCTTTCGGCTCCCTATATGGCTCGATGCATGAGACTGGTCATGGAACCTATGAGCAAGGAAGGAGGCGAGACCTGGACTTCCAGCCTGCTGGACAAGCAAACGGTCTTGGAGTTCACGAGAGCCAAAGCAGACTATGGGAGAATCAAGTTGGAAGATCTAGAGAATTCTGCGAATGGGCCCTCCCACTATGGAAAGAGTGCTTTCCCGAAAATATGGAAGGCGTGGGTGTAGAGGAGTTGTGGCAGGCGGTAAATCTAGTCGAGCCCAGTCTTATCAGAGTCGAGGCTGACGAGGCCACCTACAATTTGCACATCATGATTCGTTACGAGATTGAGAAGATGTTGATTGGAGGTGATCTTGAGGTTGATGACCTCCCAGATGCATGGGACGAAATGTATGAGGAATTCTTGGGCATTAGGGCACCAAATCGTGCACTTGGTGTGCTACAAGATATTCACTGGTCAATGGGTGCCTTTGGATACTTCCCGACTTACACGCTAGGTAACTTGTATGCTGCTCAACTCCTTGAGGCGGCTCGAGATGATCTTCCCGATCACGACAGTCAAATCAAAAGAGGGGACTTCCAACCTTTGCTCGATTGGATGAGGTCCAAGGTCCACAATAGGGGTAGTATACTGATGCCGGCTGAGTTAATTGAGGAAGCTACAGGAGATTCCCCATCTCCCGATGCTTTCGTTAGATATCTTGGTTCCAAGATTGAAAGGCTCTATGGTGTGAAGGCTTAGTTTCGAGCAAAGTCGATAGCGAAAGCGTCCTAGGACAAGCATGGGCTCTGGCAGTTTGGAGTATTATTCCTCCTTCGTCCGTTCGGTGGGAGGTCGTTGTACACTCCTGCGGGTGATAGGCCGAAACATCTTCGCTGGTTCGCACAATGGTGACCTCGCCTGTTGGGAAGTCGGCAGTGGTTCTGAGAAATGGAGGTTAAAATTCGACGGTCCCTGTTCAAGTGCAGATTTTGATGATGATTTCGTCTATCTTTCCGAGTCCAATTCTCTGCACTGTATAGAAGTCGAAAGGGGCGAAATTATCTGGAGTTCCCAGATTGAGGGCTCGTGCGATCTTGTCAAAATCTCTAAGCAGGGTATTTGGGTTACTTCTTCAGTATACGGCATAGAGACTCAGGACTATTTTGACAGTGCTGTTTGGCTATTCGACTGCCATGGGGAATTAGTGCAAAATTGGCCCATTGAGAGTAGGTCATGGTCATTGGAGGTCGAGGGGGATTTTGCAATAGTTGCGCTCAGTAGACCAAAATGCGGCTTCTGCACAATTTCTCTTGAAAGTGGAGTAAAGTATCAGTCTCTTGAATGTTCAAGCCCAGTAACCATTGGGATTAAAGCAAAAACAGGTGGATCCATATTTGGACATAGCGATGGCAATATGAGCTACGTAACTTTACAAAATTCAACAACAAATAGAATTGGAGATGGTTCTGTTACGGCACTGGCACTCGAAGAAGACTGGATTATGGGTACTGAATCTGGACAGTTAATCTCCGGGAAGGGATATGGCTCATGGAAAGTAGAAACCGATGAAATCGTCGACTTGGTGGAGTTTGGTCCTTCACCCGAAGGAGGGTTTTGTGTTTGGGCTTCATCCTGGTCTAAAGAAGCAAAGTTATCACTTTTCGAGACGCATAGCGGCAAGGTAGTTCTGAGAATACTACATGACCACCGTGTTCCCATTGGTTCTTCTGAAGAAGGGGTCATTGCTCTGGGTGATTTTGGCGGAAGCGTATTCGTTCTAGAAGAAGGCGTCATCAGACGAAGGAAGGTTCAATCTGAAGGAGGGCTGGTTGAGGATAAAAAAAGTGAACTGCTAAGACGTAAGATTAGGAGACTTAGAACGAAGTGATTTGCAGTGGAAATTAACTGTTTTGAACCTACTTTTCCAGTGGACTGCGCCTATTTTCAGGAAAGGTTTATGTGCCGGTCACAACCCTGTGTCCTTTGCCGCTCCGGGGGAGTGGTGTGAGGGCGCTTCGGCGCGACTCGCGGGCCACAAAACCGAGCCTCGAAACCGAGGCGGTAGAACCGAGATTCGAAAGGAGATCGGGGAAGAGCTGGAACGTCTGTGGACGGGAAAGCAAGCGGCGACGAAATCGGAGGAACCGGACGCAAGGAAGGGGAGAGCGAGAGAGAAGCTGCAGAGATACACGCGCGTAGGGGGATGAGAATGAACCTGGGTCGCGGAAAAGTGGGGAACGAAGTGGAGAAAACCGGACGCAAGGAAGGGGAAGGAAACTGAGGGAAACACTTGGGCAACAAGGGCGGGGAGACCCGTGGAGGAGCTCGTATCGGATCGTGGAAGGAGAATGTCGAGAGGCAGGAAACAGAAGCGGAGACGGCAAAAGAGAGAGAGATCGCTCAAGAGTCGGAAAATGACAAAGGGAGAGCATGAAGTCCCGGAGTCTTCTACCCGGGGAAACCCGGGCCTTCGGGCCCGGGGGACACCCGGACCCTGCGGAGTTAACAGGGGGGGATGCTCCCCCATGTGCAGAACCCCCTGTTGCTCCCACCTGTTTACTTCAGCCCATATTTCCTAAAACGATTCAGCAGAGCTTGTTCCTTTTTTCAAGAGCTAGGCCCAATCATTTCCTCAGGCCTTACCCATTCGTCGAATTGCTCGTCATTGAGAAACTCCATCTGAATTGCGCTCTGCCTAAGAGTCAGGCCGTTCTCATGGGCGTTCTTAGCTATCTTGGCAGCATTGTCATAACCTATGTGTGGGTTTAGTGCTGTGACTAGCATTAGCGAATTCTCGAGATGTTCAGAAATCTTGTCCTCGTTGGCCTCCAGCCCCGATACACACTTCTCTGAGAATGATATGCAAGAATCTGAGATCAGCCTGATGCTGTGCAGGAAGTTGTGAATCATCAATGGCTTGAACACATTAAGTTCGAAATTCCCCTGGCTACCGCCAATAGAAATCGCCGTGTGGTTGCCAATTACCTGACAGCAGACCATTGTCATTGCTTCTGACTGGGTCGGGTTTACCTTGCCTGGCATTATGCTGGATCCTGGCTCGTTTGCAGGTAGAGCTAATTCTCCGAAACCGCATCGCGGACCTGAGCCTAACCATCTGATGTCATTGGCTATCTTCATCAGAGAGACTGCGAGAGTGTTGAGTGCGCCGGAAGCAGAAACGATTGCATCGTGAGCCGCTAATTGCGCGAACTTGTTCTCTGCACTTACAAACGGTAGGCCTGTCTTTTCGGAGATTTTCTCAGCGACCAAATTTGCGAACTCTGGATGCGTGTTCAGTCCTGTTCCCACGGCTGTACCGCCCAAGGCCAATTCGAATAGATCTACGAGAGAAGATTGGATTCTAATCACGTCTGCATCTAGCATTGAGACGTATGCTCCGAATTCCTGCTCAAGTGTGAGTGGGACAGCATCCATCAGATGTGTTCGCCCGATTTTGACTATACCTGAGAACTCTTCTGACTTTGCAGAAAGTTGCGAACGTAATTTGGCAATTGCTGGGATAAGGGTATGTTGAACTTCCTCTGCCGCAGCGATGTGCATAGCAGTAGGGAATGTATCGTTGCTGGACTGGGCCCTGTTCACATGGTCATTAGGGTGAATTGGTGACTTGCTGCCAAGTTTTCCCCCGGTCATCTCTATTGCCCGATTGGCAATAACCTCGTTGGCATTCATATTCGTCTGTGTTCCAGAACCAGTCTGCCAAATCCTGAGAGGGAAATGTTCGTCCAAAGAACCAGAAATTACCTCATTGCAAGCCTCAGAAATCAAATTCCCAATCTCCTTATCGAGGCCTCCAAGTTCCACGTTCGTCTCGGCTGCTGCTTGCTTCAGAATCCCAAAGGCACGGATTACAGACCTGGGCATCCTATCCTCACCAATGTCGAAGTTTACGAGTGACCTAGCCGTCTGAGCACCAAAGTACCTATCGGCAGGGACCTCTATCTCTCCCATTGTGTCCTTCTCGATCCTGAATTTTCCTTTCGTTGTCTTCGGTTTTCTAGGATCTCTAGTTACAGGATTAGTCTGTGTTGGCTCGCTACCGGAGAGTGAGCTCTCAATCATCCTAGTGATGGTTGCAGACCTTCCGCTCTGCCTGCCCTTTCCAACTCTAGCATCCAATCTCTTGGCCAGATTCTCTGGTATACTGACTGTGATAATCCTACGGTCGCCCGCACGGTGCTTTGCCATGGCATTTCTATTTATTAGTTATTAATAAATATTATTGATTCGAGTCTCATACCCTCTCTACCTTGATTATCTTCTGCGGGTTTTGGGGCCTATCCCCTGGTAATGTTGTTGTCGATTCAATTGTCCTAACTACGTCCATTCCCTTTGCTACCTCACCGAATACCGCGTGGTTTCCGTCGAGCCACGGTGTTGGAACCGTCGTAAGGAAAAACTGCGATCCTCCGGTGTTCCTTCCCGCATTTGCCATAGAAAATATTCCTGGCTTATCATGCCTCTTTGCAAGAGCTGATTGTTCGCAATCTATCCTCCATCCGGGGCCACCAGTACCTGCTCTGCCATTGTTAGGATCGCTCGAGTGAGGGCATCCGCCCTGTATCATGAAGTCCTTGATTACTCTGTGGAAATGCAGGCCATCATAGAATCCGTCATCCACCAGTTTGAGGAAATTTCCAGTGGTGTCCGGGCACTCTTCCGTATAGAGTTCAATATCGATTTCTCCTGCGCTCGTCGTCATCCTAACATAAGTCATGAAGCTAAGCAGAAGTTCCAAGTTCAATATGGTATGCTTGAATCAATTACGCAACTGTCGAGCCGGGTAAAGTTCCCTCTGGAAGTTCAAGCAGCCTAACCGTTCCATCTGGATCGAGAGAACCCAGAACTAGGAACTGAGAGACAAAACCTGTGGGAAGCGTCTTCTCTCCCAAATTGATGGCTGCCACCACCGTTCTTCCGATTAGCTGCCCCCTAGAATAGTTGGTAATCTGGGCTGAGCTCCAGAGCTTCCCAATCACAGGACCGAAGTCAACCCTGATCTTGTATGATGGCTTCCTCATCTCTGGGAATTCCTGGACTTCGTCAATCACCCCTGTCCGCATGTCCACGGAGAAGAACTCGCCTATTCCGATGTATTCTTTCCTCTCGAGTTTGGTTGGGTGGTAAGGCTGATTATCCGGGTCTATCTCGTGCTGCCCCATTCATTCATCCCACAATGTCTGACTTTACAGTTAATGGAAGCAGTATTATTCCGGCCTCTTCAAAGGCCTCAGCTCCACCCTCCTCACGATCTAGGATGGTTATGCAAGCAACTAGCTCGCATCCCATTTCAATTAGCCTTCTTGCGGCCTTCAAGGCAGACCCCCCTGTAGTGGTTACATCCTCTAGAAGGATGACTCTGTCGCCCTCTTGCAAGCTTGATCCCTCAATGCCCGGGGGGTTTCCTGTCTTTCTGCCACCCCTTCCCTTGGGCTCTTTCCTCACTATGAAACCCCTGAGTGATGAACCCCTGCCGGCCTTGGCAATAGCAATTCCAGTCAAGGGTACCGCGCCCAATTCCAAGCCCCCAACAACATCTACCCCTCCAACCCCTTCTATGGTGTCATGAATCAACACACCGAGGAGATGTGCACACTCCGGATCCATCATCACCGGTTTCATGTCAAAGAAGTGGTTGCTCTCCCTTCCACTTGCCAAAGTGAATGGTTCCTCTGAGTACAGATATGCCAATTCTCTTATCTTCTCCATAAGCCGGTTTCTCGCATCATCAACAGAAGTCGCAGTCATCCTACCCATTCTGGCCTAGACGGAGTCGGATGAAGGTTGCCTAAGCAGAGAGGGGAAAATGCCAAGATAACAGTCAATGTTCTTGGACGGTCTAGTTTCAGTAGGAGTTACCGAGCGGAGCGGATGATATGAAAATGGGGCCATTGGGGATTGCAATGGATTCGAAGAGGCTGGAGCATGAGCAGGAACACTACCAACAAAGGCTTGATGAGGAAATTGATTCGGTCTACAGAATAGCATCTGAAGCAAAGAAGAAAGGTCTTGATTTCTCTAAAGAAATAGAGATACCCCGCGCATCGGACTTAGCAAGCAGGACTCAGAAGCTGATGGAGCGTTACCTCTACCCAGACCAGGAAAATTTGGATATTTCACCACTAGATATTGAGGAGTTGCTTCGAGATCTTCTGGATTCCCAAGACCGGGAAGCGGCGGCGATAATGATTGCCAGATCGGTAACAAAGCAGATGTTCACAAAGACGGGCGACAGGAGGAAATCAATCGATTCCGGACTAAGAGTAGGATTGGCTGTCCTCACTGAAGCGGTTCTTGTTGCTCCGTTGGATGGTATCGGTGACGTGCGAATAATGAACAATGCTGATGGTTCGGAGTTTCTCTCAATTGACTTCTGCGGCCCAATCAGAGCCGCAGGAGGAACTGCGCAAGCAATGGGGGTGTTGATCGGAGACATTCTGAGAAGAGAGCTTGGCGTAGGGAGATACAAGCCTACCATCCCAGAGGTTGAGAGGGTAAAGGAAGAGTTCGGCCTATATCGAATGAACCTCCAGTATAAGCCTCAACCCGAAGAGACCGATGTCATTGTGAATGCTTGTCCAGTTATGATTAACGGAGAAGAGACGGAAAGGATGGAGTGCGCAGGCTACAAAGAGGTCAGGAATGTAGTGAATGAAAATGGGACTTTCAGAACTCGGGTAAGGGGAGGTGTGATGTTAGTAATTGGAGAGGGGCTATGCCTCAAGGCACCGAAAATACAGACTCATACGGAGAGATTGGATGTTCCAGGATGGGAGTTCATCTCGCAATTCGCAGATAAGGGAAAGAGTTCGAAGAGTGATGATTCTACTGAAAAGAGTCGTGTGATTCCCAAAGAAGATCGTTTCATGGGTGATGTTATCGCGGGAAGGCCAATTTTTGGAGGGCCTAGAGAACCTGGTGGATTCCGGCTAAGATATGGCAGGAGTAGAACGACCGGTCTAGCAGCTGCTGGGCTTAATCCAATCACAATGGAAGCAATGGGAGGATTCCTCTCGGTGGGAACTCAGATGAAAATCGAGGGCCCTGGAAAGGCGTGTGCAGTAACACCATGCACAGAAATTGATGGGCCCACTGTTCTCCTCAAAGATGGTTCTTTCCATAGGGTCAAGTCAATGGAACAATGGGATAGATCCAAGGATGATTTGGAGTGCATTTGGGACTCAGGTGAGATCCTTATTGGATTCGGGGAGTTCCTTGAGAACAATAAGAGCCTGGTTCCGTCTTCGTATTCAATCGACTGGTGGGCAATAGATGTTGCAGAGTCGGTTGACTCGCACGAGAAAGTTGAGTCGTTTGCCGAATTGTTGGGAGTTGAACGCAGTTCTCTTCCTCCAGGGATTCCATTCAATGGTGCAATAGAAAGGGGTGGAGAAGGTGCAGAAGAAAGGGCCTGGAGGCATAGGGACTGGATTGATTTTCTCAAATCATTAGAGTTGACTTGGGAACAGGTACGCAATATTTCCATGTCTCTGGGGGCGTCGATTCCGCCTCCATGGAATCTGTGGTGGTCGGACCTGCCCGCCCAATTCATTCCCCTCTTTGTTGAGGAGATTCTTGAACAAGGAAAGGTTGTGGATTCGTCTTTAATCATCAAGGGCCCATCAGCAATTTGGCCCAGCAACGAAGATGTCCGGAACATTGTCCCTCCACTATTGGAAGAGTGGCCAGAATGGACTCGAGTTTCTGAGTATGGTCTCTTGAAGTCCTCACTGATGACATTGGGACTGGAGCACCATCACGAAGCAGGGGGTATCGTGATTCCCCAATTCTGGGAGGGTCTCCTAGATGGCTTGGGAATAGAGGATGGCTCTGAAGGGTTGCGGATTAAGGTTGATTCCAGACCACATGTTGATGAAATCGTGAAAAGGGTCTCTTCTGCAAAAGAGGAATTGGTCGGTGGAAGTAAGGAGTCTGGCAAGTCATCCAGGGCAAAGAAGATTATCGAGGATTACCTAGTGGAGCGTTCCCTAATGCTGGTCAGGAAGATATCAGCACTAAGATGGGAGGACTCGGTGCCCTGTAGAGTAGGAGCAAGAATGGGGAGGCCCGAGAAATCAGGTGCGAGAGAAATGAAGCCACTTGTCCATTCCTTATTCCCAATAGGAGAGAGTGGTGGCCCGCAGAGACTCCTTTCAGAGGCTTCTTCGAAGGGTTCGATCAGAGTTGTTTTAGGTCCAAGATCATGTGGCTCTTGCGGTCGAGAGAGTCCTTACCTCACCTGTCACAACAGACCGAACCAAAGAGTTCCCGAAGAGTGTGGAGGGGAGACGGTTAGCTCTGCGAGGAGAAGAGGCAATTCAAGGAGGAAGGGTGAGAGGTCGTCTGTCAATCTGGCTCCCATTCTAGAGGTAAAGAGGAGGTCTTTAGGGCTCGACAAGCTCCCTGAAAAAATCAAGGCAGTCAAGGGACTGATGTCTGAAGACCAGTCTCCGGAGCCTCTGGAGAAAGGAATTCTGAGGGCGATTCATGGCGTCTCAGTTTTCAGGGATGGAACGTCAAGATTCGACATGAGCGATGTTCCTGTTTCCCACTTCAGGCCATCCGAGATAGGGACTAGTTGGAAGCGTCTAGTCGAATTGGGATACTCCCATGATGTCAGAGGATATCCGTTGAAAGGAGACGGGCAGACTCTCGAGTTGTTCCCCCAAGACTTCATCCCTTCAAGCCTAGCTGCAGATTACCTGCTTTCGACATGCACTTTCGTTGATGATCTGCTTGTTCGATTCTACGGAATGGAGCCCTTCTACAAAGCAAAGGAAATTGGAGACATAGTCGGTCACGTTGCAATAGGCCTTGCTCCACATACCTCTGGTGGCGTTGCATGCAGGATAATAGGTTGGACGAATGCCTCTGCTGGATATGCTCATCCCCTGTTTCATGCAGCAAAGAGAAGGAATTGCGACGGTGACGAGGACAGCATTATGATGCTGATGGACGGACTACTGAACTTCTCCCAGTCCATTCTGCCTGCAAACAGAGGAGGAAGGATGGATGCCCCTCTGGGATTGACGACTCGTTTGAATCCTAGCGAGATTGACAAAGAGGCGCTAAACGTAGACTGCTCATGGGGTTACTCTAGGGAATTCTACGAGGCAACTATCGGACAGCCCCACTCGAGGGATGTTCGAGGCATTGTAGACCTAGTGGAAGGTCGCTTGGGCACTATTGGGGAAATCAGAGGTTATGGATGGACTCATGATTCTGGTTCTCTTGACGCGGGTCCGAAAAACTCGTCATACAAGACTCTAGTGACAATGAAAGACAAGCTGGATCGGCAGCTGGAGCTAGGGAGCACATTGAGATCTGTTAGCGTTGGAGGAGTGGCAAAGCAGGTCATCGAGTCCCACTTCCTTCCAGACATGAGAGGCAATCTAATGGCATTCACTAGGCAGAAGGTTAGATGTGTGAAATGTGGGGAGTCCTACAGGAGGATGCCCTTGGCAGGAAAATGCATCAAGGAGGTTTCACAGCGTCCCGGAGGCTTCTCCGGGGGCTCCAGTAACGGATCACACTGTGGCGGGAACGTAGTACTCACTGTGTCTGAGGGAGCGGTTAGGAAATACATCACCATCACAGAGGAAGTGATGAACGAGTATGGGGTTGACGATTATACCAAGCACAGGGTGGGTTGGATGTCATCTAGCGTCGACTCATTGTTCAACAACGACAGGATCACAGTGATGACTCTGGAGGATTTCATCTGACTAAATCTCGCTGGAAATAATTCCAACAGGATCTCCGAATAGCACCAAGGGAATAATCGAGGCGAAAAGATAGACCAAGAATGGGTGTTTGTTTGCCACCCAAGCAGTTTGGACACCCAATGAATCTAGGTTCTCCAATACTGCCGATGCATCTTTTCCGGAGCTTGGGCCTCTTGATGGCAGTATCCTGTTGATGACCTTCTTCTCCCCCTCGTTTTCTATCACATCGGTTAGGAGCCAAGAAGTGTCACTCCGGATCTCCGAAATCGGTCTCCTGGTGGAGTGCCATGCCATCTTCAGATCCGCAAATGAGGAGATGTTTCCTCGGGTTGCATTCTGAATGAAGAGGGCGGGGGGCACGAGAAGAAACGCTGCACCTGCCCAAAGGAACATTGCCATTGAGGGGGGTATGCTGAAAATAGCTCCTTCAGATGGGAAAATTGGTTCTGGCAAGAACGACCATGAGGGGAAGATGAGGGTTACAAGAATAAGGGCCTTCGCATCTGCCCCTCCCTGGATTATCCGCACCCTCCATGCGATTATGAAAAACAGCATGGTCGCAATGGCTCCCAGAAGTGCCCACCAGAGGGAGGTGTCGGGTGACTCGTCGCCTAGGACTAATGCGATGAAGTCTGTATCTGCGTGGGTCATTGCCCCCCCCAACAGGCCCACAAGCCCAATTGAGTAAACTGCTGCCAAAGCAATCTGCTCTCTGGACCAATGGGTGGTTTTCCTCAGATCGGGCGGATCGAAAATGCTCAGAGATGCAGTTGCCAAGAGGGCCCCTGCCATGCAATAGTTCAGAGGTTCTGTTTCGATGACTGCCAAACCAATAATCAGTAGTAGGACGGATGGGGTCGTCCAATTCAACCAATGAGAGTCACGAACCATTAGCGTTGAGTAGTCAGATTTTGCTGCCAATGATAGGCAGCAGAACAGCACAATTACCCTGGCCCATTCCAACACGGCGTCCGCCTCCATGGAACTAGGTCGGCATTACCTGACATCAAGGCTTCGCGGGCTAGCCCCCTCCAGTCTGGAAAAGCCCCACAGATTGGGTCAGTATCCATGCGCTGAACAGGTTTGCTATTCCGGCTACCCACATCATCTGGATCATCTGGCCAAGGACCAGGGTTGTTCCCCCTCCTCTAATCCTTGCCGTGATAAGTCCTAGCACGACGATGGTGATCACTATCAGAAGAGAGCCCATGAACTGGAAGACGGCGATATTCTGTTCGACTCCTCCCGTCTCTGAAAGGACGGGCAAGGCAACGTCCACCCCTCCTGCTGCGGTCCCAACCTCGCCTGTGCTGTCCACGAGTCCCTGTGCAACCTGTGCGATGGTTTCTCCCAGCCCGGCGATGATCGAGGTGGTGATATTTAGGGCTATTATCATGGCAACTAGAAGCCCGTAGGAGACGCTTCTCATGACATTGGCGGAAATCTGTCTCCTTTGCCTCAATCCCAGCAGGTTTGTCGTGCTCTGGGAAACGAGGTCGCCCACAAGACCCGCCTCACCGGTTGACGAAGAGCCCTCGATGAACACGCGTGTGAACCTAGAGACCAGCATGGAGTTGTTGTCGGCCGCGAACCAGTTCCAAGAATAGTCGCTGTCGATTCTCATCGATAGTCTCTTCTCAAGATTCGCGATTGACTCGTCGAGTGCGCCGAAATCGATACCCGAGAGTGCCTTCACCATGGCGCTTGGCTCTTGGGCCCTGGCCTGTGCAGTGCCACCGAAGGCCCGGATGAATTCAGGAAAGGCGTCGTCCCTCCTCCTCACGCGTGTCTCCTCCTGAAGAGTTAGCATGGCAGGTGCGAGCAAGGGGGAGGCCAGGGCAGCGATGACCAGTATCCCGATGTAGTTCCAGTTATCTATGAGCCACGATGTTCCCAAGAAGATGAATAGCCCTATGAGAAGCACGAACTCCAAACTCCCCAGGACGCCCGCGAAAATCCACGCCCTGCGCATGTCAATGGCCTGGTCGGTATTGAAGCCGTGCTTTGCAAACAAGTCCTCGTCGGGAATAACCAGGGTGAAGAGGTACCAAGCGCCCACTTGAAGTAGAGCGAAGAGGGTTCCCGCCATCAGGACCCAACGTGCCCTTAGGATGACCTGGAATGGGTTGTCTGAGTCTCCTCCTATCTGAAACAGAATCAGATGTAGGCCTGCTACCACTAGGAGCAGTAGTCCGGTCGTGGTCAGGGAAACGAATGTCTCCCTTAGTGTGTCCAGCTGCTCCAGCCTCGCATCGTAAATAGTAGTGAAGGCCTGCTCGAAAGTCTCGTTCTCACTCTTGAAGAACTCCCCAATTGGTTGGCCGACCTCGACCGAGAAGGCCATCCTGTCCAAGAAGTCGCTCCAAATCGCAGATGGGCTCTGCCTACCGACAATTCTCGCTGCCTCGGGGAGGTTTGTGTGCCACTTGGTCACCAGAGTCTCGATGGCTTGGATCTCATGGGCCAGTGCCCCGTAGTCACCCATCTCCTTCAGGACGTCGAACATCCCTTTCTCTGCTGATTCTCCAAGGGAAAGTATCCCCATCCTGGTCATGAACATGTGCATGTCCTGCTCAATCTGTATCGCCTCGGCGGAGACCTGGGCTATCGGGTACCCTATCGTGGCTGCAAATGCCAATAGGGGGAAGACCAAAATCAGGAAG
>MDSZ01042541.1_pt1 | contig 19853 bp, 17 predicted proteins | sample 811201 | NCBI WGS metagenome assembly MDSZ01 (sample SAMN05326647, study PRJNA326480) | marine metagenome | isolation source: seawater | place: Indian Ocean: North | collected 2010 | reverse complement strand
ATCTTTTTACAACCAGCGACATACTATAATTAGTCTATGTCCGTAGCTATCCTATTAAATTCCTTATAAGAAAACAACTCTCTTGATGGGCGTCTAATCTCCTTTGCCAAATCTGAGTTCATGTAAGTTCTATAATTGTCCCAGTTATCAATATTATAGAACTCGCCTGCCTCAAATGTGTGCTCATCGCCTTTTTGTGTTCTGTAAAAGACATCGCTAACTTCAAAAAATCTAGCAGACCAGCGCTTTTCAATTGGCAACTTACTTCTAGGTATGCCCATACTATTCTTTACCTCGCTGGTGTAAAGACCAGTTCCTTTTCTTACGTTCCTCCTATACTCGATAAACTCGTCTTTTCCAAATGTGAAACTCGTAAATAGATTATCTTCGAGAGCCATATTGTTGTGCGTGACGTAAAAATTTCTTTTGCTCTTAATTGTTTTCCGTAGCTTTTGAATGGGACGTGGATCAAATATTCCATATGGAAATGATACATAATACTTGTCCGGGATCATCCATTTTGAAATTTGTGATGAAATCTTTAAGGATGTGACAGCGCCGTGCAAAACACTCCAAGACAAGCAATCTCTCTTGTCTCTATCCTTAGGATGAATTGGTATCCAAAAAATTGGTATCCGAATCCTTCTATCTGACGGTAGTTGGCCAAACCGATTATAAAAGTGTATTGGATCTTGAATATAGTCTCCAACCCTATATCTAATTACAGGGGATACATCATCGTTACAGACAATCCATATCGTATTGCAACCAGCCATTGCAGCTTCCACGACAGCAGCCTCAATCATAGTGTAATCTTTTGCAACTGGCAAAAGAGAGTCAGGATATGGCATAGAAAAGTCTAAAGGCTGGCCGGCAATCGGAATGATTCCCGCAAGGTGGAAATTTGCTTGTGACGAAATAGCTTTTTGGTTAAGTTCCATTGGTCTCCTCTATTAAACTCTGTTTGCAGTATAGTATCTAAATTGTATTTGCTAACATATCTAGATTTTATCTCTCGGTGTGTATGTTCGATTTTTAAGGCGTAGTGCAATTTATTACCATTGGCACTTATTCCGTTGCTTTGGCCTCTAATGCCAGCCTCTTTCATCATTTTTAGAACCTTTAGTCTCACGATCCCCTCTGCCAAGTTCACGTCCTCTATATCTTTTTTACTCATAAGGGAGACAGCCACCAAATCCCTCATCATGCTATTCGAGCCGATTCTTGTAGGAGTGTAAAAATTAACACTAGATACAAAATTACTGCTTTCATCTCGTAATACATTGTATTTATGATTATTTCCCGATCTTACGTTGAACCAGTCGTATACATCATAGTTGGACTGGACCTCATCAAAGAATGTAATTTTATCAAATTTAAAAAAAATTCTTTTATTGCCTGCTGTAACAACAACCATCTCTTTATCGCTGAAACGATGATTCGTTACAATGTTTGGCATAACCAACTGACCGGATAATGACATTATAAAAGACAAGCGATCCCATAATTCTGATTTATGTATTACGTCATCCGGCGTGTATCCAACATACTTAAAGTTGTCATGGTATTCAGATTTCAAAAGCTCAAAGGGATATAGCTTGTTTATTACTAAAAGTTTTTGATTAGTTAAATAGCAATATAGTAAGCTTTCTAAGGAGCCACCAACAAATAGGTGATCTAGAGAGTATTCATTTATCATTTATCACTCTTTTTATTTCTTAGATTGTTTATCCTATTGAGTCTTTCCAAATCGTCTGGGCTCATATTAAGACCGGCAAAATGCTTTGAAGCATCATATTTTTTTTCAGGTTTACCAAATATATCATCAAAAATATTTGGCTGCCTCTCAGGCTCTTTTGGTAATAACTCGTCCGGCCACAGATTAGTATTAGTTGGAGCAACATAATATAAGTATACATCTTTAAGTTGGCCTTCATCTGGTGTAATGTCTTTTTCTGCGCCCAGGGACTCTAAAATTGTCTGGATTCTAAACACTGGGCTATTAACTTGATAAGTATCATAATAGAAGACCATGCCGCCTTTTTTAGTAACTGGCCTGAATATCGTTTTATTGCGTTTAAAATCATACATAAATGATAAAGCTTGAAGATCTTTAATTAATCTTTGCTTATCTGCCTCACTTTGTTCGTTGATAAAGTTTATTACACTTTTAGTAGCAGCGTTTAAAATAATAAAACTAGATAGCCTGCTTAATACTCTGGACATGTTCCATCTAAGCTCTGCTCTTATTTTGTCGTCTGCTGCCGTTAAGTCTTGTGTAAGACTTGTAGCGGAACGATCATACTTGCTTCTTGGGTTAATTTTTACTGCATGCTTTCTTTTTGTTTCATTTATAAAGCAGCGCCACTTGTCATAATTCATCATCAGGATCATATAGCCTCATAAATTGTTCTGGTACTATTTTAATTAGTTCTCCGTCTAGCAATATGTCGTAAACGATATAAAACGGATTTATCTCTTCCATTTCTGGTATTATGCTATAGGCCTTGCTAAGTATAATCCCCACTGTATCTTCGTAATAAGGAATGCCTAAAAATACACCATAGTCATTGAGGATTATTAAGTCGCCGGGCTTAAACTTATCCGGCACCTCTAATTTTCCTGTAGGACGTTACCGCGACCGGCCAAAGATCCGTGGCAATCTCCAAACACGCTTCCGCTGCTTTTTGGATTTCCCATTGTGCTCCCATATGCGTTCGTAGCTCAACGAATTTAAGTAGGTTATTAAGATTAACTGTTCCATAGTATTCTGTGTATAGGTTTTGTGGTAATACGCCTCTAGCTTGCTCTCGACAAACGCCCGATTTTATTAATTTTTCATATAGCTTCAAGCTTTGTATATGATGAAGCTGAATTGCAGTTGACGCTGTCTCTATGGAGTGCGGCACAAGACTAAAACCCTTATAATTAGTCATTGTTGGATTTATTAATTCATCTGGATTAGATGCTTGCCTATTAGATTCATGCTGGGTTCTAAATTCATTAGGCTCGTAAAAAACTAAGTCTTTGTCTGTGTATCTTCTTGATATTTCGTTATAGCTCCACGTCCGATGGCGGTGATGCTGTGAACGAACAAACAAAGGGACAGTAAATTTGAAAGTAACAAGATTATGTTCCAAGGTTGAGGTATGCTTATGCTTGATAAGGTAATTAATAAGTCGCTTGTCACGCCCATCCAAACCAGACTTCTGCATGCCAAAGCTAACACGAGCACTGTTAACGATGGTAAGGTCACTGCCCATATGATCAATGTAGTCCACGCTACCAATGTCATCATGGTATATTTTAATTGATCTTTCATATTTCTCCATTATTATTCCTAATCAATGCCGTAGCTTTTTAATTCTGATTCTTTATCAAAAACTTGAGCGCCGGGCTCTGTTCCCATTTCATGCTCTGCTTTGTCGGAGAAAAATGGAATAAAAAATTTCTTTCCACCAATTTCACTATAGTAATCATCTTTTGCTTGAGCACCAGCATCTGCAACAACCATATCTCTAGAGTCGATAAGGTAATATTCTTGCGGATCATACTCTGGCTCCTCATCACCATCCGGATTAGTTTGATAATAATCTAGTCTAAAATAAACTGAGTCTTGTTCTTGTCTATAGTTTCTTTTTAACCTTTGCCCAAAAATTACAGCGGCTTGGCCGAACTTCTTTCCCATTTCAATAACATCTAACTTGGAAGGGTTAAGTATAAATACACTATTTTCTGGACTGCCATACTTACCGCCCATAGATATATAATCTAGCCCTTTACTATCTAATTCTTTCTTAAAAGTCTGCATTGATACAATGTTTGATTCATCAGATGATTTCATGCCTCTAGGGTTTTCTGGTGTTAATATTCCCACTCTCTGAAGTTTCGACTTGGAAGTCTTATCAGATAGCATTGACACTACCCGTTCTAAATCTAGATTTACCTCTGCTTCAGACAGGATCATTGTTTTTGATTTTTGCTCTGATATTATTTCCTTTATCATACTTTTAAGCGTTTGCCTAGTTAATTTCATCGTTTATTCTCCCATAAATGTAATTTTCTAATACTAAATAGAAAGTACATTCCTTAATTTCTATTTTGTGAAGCATTCTTCTTTCTACCAATACAACATCATCAGCAGATAATTTTTCGTGTAACTTTGCATCTTCAGCAACCTCAACAACAATTGCTTTGGCATACGCACTTTCGGGCTTTTTATATTCAGTTGGAAGAACGATCAAGCTCTTATCTTCCTCTTGTTCATCTTCGATTAGATTTACTACTATGTGTCTATTAAATGGTTTAAATTGCATTATTTCTCCTATGTTATATTATTTCGCACGAGCCACCAGCACATGCTATTTCACCAGTTAAATCAGTGTTATCCTCGCCTTCTACAATCTTATCCAAATCAACATTAACTAAAGACTTAAGCATATATTTATATTTTGTCTCTGTGCAATCCTCAAATGGGGCTTGTTTGTAAGTGTGATCAGAAAAAGGAAGTATTGACAGGCCATTATAATATTTGCGGTTTGTCCACATCCAATCACCAACCACTTGCCATTCATCTGACTTAACAGTAATCGTAGCTGAAACATTATTTGTATTCTGTCCCTTGCGATGGCCTACGGAAACCCAATCAGTGGCTACCATCTTTACTCTTTCTAAGAGTTCTAAAGCAGACTCGATCCTTGTTATTGATCCTTCTGGTGCTCTCTGCGGAACTGATATTACAGCGGTATCATGCGGTCTAAAGTATTCATCTTCTACTAGTTCTGGGTGGTTGTTCAATAAGTATGAATAGATTGCTTCATTTTTACCAACCCTGATTCTCCTGATGTAGTGCTCATTGTGCCAAGCATGAATTCCACTTGAAGTGCCTAAGACAAGAGAGGTCGTGCCGGCTGGCTTTGTTGTGGTGCAGCGAGAAGCGGGGCCTATTCCAATCTTTTTAGCAACTCTGGCATTCTCATCCTTTACTACTTCTGCTGCTTTCCTCATATCTAGTTCCAAAACTTTGCCCGAAGCTATGCCTGTCATTGAGACCCCAATAAGATAATCCTTTTCAGTGTTTCTTTGCCAGACCGGCCTTAGATAATGAAAGTCTGTGTATGAAGCTTGAAGTGTTCCTATAAAGGATGCCGCCCTACATCTATTCTCGTAATCCTCTTGCGACTCAACATCGCTTACGTTTATCTCAGTTAAGTTACAAAACTGAAATGGTCTTAAACTAATTTCACAGCAAGGATTACATCCATACTCCTTATCATTAGTAAAATAAATCCCCGGTTCTCCCGCACCTGATGCTTTGATTCTATCCCAAAGCTTTAAAAATTGTTGTTTTTTAATTCTATGTCTCATTATGACAACTGAGTTATTTGCTCTTCCTCTTTGTGGATGCTTTTCCCACCAGTTTCCAGTCTTAGCAGCTAGCATCTCCTCATCGTCAATCGAGAAAAGGGAAATAAGAGCAGCACGACGAATCCCGCCAGCCAATACGGCATCAGCAATGTGACAAACGATATCATGGACTTCAATGGATGACAATTTATCGCCATTCTCTTTTGCATCTAAAATACCTTCAACTTTGATTAAGCATTCTTTCAGTGGTTGTGGTCCGGGAGCTTTACCTCCACTAGTCACTAACCTCTCGCCTTTGGCTCTTATATCTGAAAAGTCAAACCTAAGCTTAGAAGTTCCCTTAAAATAAGATTTAATAAGTGCAGAAACAGCATCTGACCATCCTTCAATTGAATCACCAATCAAGAAGCGTCTTGCTCTTCTAGTATTTGGCTTAAGAATGGAAGGCAACTTTTCAACATGGTGTTGTTGCACCGAGTATCCAACTCCAGTGCCTCCAAGCAAAAGTAACATTATCTCACCAAAAACACGATGATCATCAATAGGAGCATAGGCACAATTAAAAATCCTGTTAGGACTAATCTCTATTGGCTTTCCAGCAAACTGCATGGATCGCATTGAAGGCAATACTTTTTTATCAAGAACATATTGATAAGCATCAACTATCTCTTTCTCCATCTCTGGGAATTTCTTCAAATGCATTTCTCTATTTCTAAGAACTAATTCAGTCCAGTTCTCTCTTCTATTTTTTTCTGGTAGATACCTAGCGTATTTCATGTGTACGGTTATGTCCGATAATATCTTGTTTGCTACACTCATATTTGTCACTCCTATTTTGATCTTGCTTGTGCGTATTTATCTCTTAAGTATTTTAAATTGTTCTTAGAACTCATTTCTGGTTTGTCTTCTTCATTCTCAGTTTTATCTAAGACCTTCATTGTTACATTAGACCAATCAGCAAAGATTGGAAAAACTAAACCATCAGGGCCATTGCGATTTTTAGCTATAAATAGTCGGCCAGTATTAGCTTGTTTGTCTTGTGGTGTTCGCGAGAGTGAAAATATAAAGTCTGCGACAAAGCACTTGTTAAAGGCCTCAGATATTGATTCCATTGTGATAACCTCTGCATTCAGACCACCTCTGTTAGTCTGGCTAGCTGTTACAATAGAACACTTTTCTTGCTGAGCGATGCCTCTTAGCTCTTCGTAAATGCTTTCCAATTCATGCCTCTTTTCACCTTGCGTCCTAACCGGCTTTAATAAATCAGCGTAATCAATAATTATCATATCAGGGTTTATGCCACGTTTCTTTAGGCGCTCAATATGACTCCTTATCGTTTGCGTTGAAGCTGATTTGCTTGGGTATTCTTTTATAATTAGATGCCCCTCGATTTCTTTTAAATGCTCTTGGACATTATATTTATTCTTTAATAAATCATTAAGTTTTATATCAGTTAGGCAAGAATCAAACCTTTGCCCGACTACAGTTTCAGCCAACTCCAGCGTGTAATACACTACAGTCTTCTTCTCTTTAAGCGCAGTAGCGCCAATGTGAACTAAGATCATAGACTTACCGGCGCCAGTTGGTGCTATGACAACGCCTAACTCTTGTTGCCCGAAGCCTCCCTGTGTTATCTCGTCTAGCCTAGACCAGCCAGTGGTAATTGGGTTTCTGCTTTTTATCTTGTACCTTTCGTCAATGTCCATGTGGTAATCATGGCCAAAGTCAACGTTGGTACCAAGCTTCATGGCCTCTTCAATGACCTTTTGTATTTCCTCAAAAGAGGAGGATTTGAGTAATTTAACAGACTGAATCATGGCTTTTTTCAGTACTTGCTTTCTACAGAAGTCGATAGCATGGTCTTTAATAAAATCAGAACTCTCAATCTCGCTATTGTTTACAACTTTGGAATAAAATTGCGTGATCTGCTTTTTAAGTGCAGCAGTATAGTTACCCACCTCAGACGTAATAATAGTCGCCATAGTTTCGTATGATGGGTGTTGTTTATATTTCTTCCTATAATCTATAAGCATCTTAGTAAAGATTCTTAAATGCTCATACTGAATAAACTCGACATCTAAAACTTCGCTAATCTGGTCGCAGAAAGTTCTGTCTTGTAGCATCAAGTGGCACAAGTTTTCTTGGAAGCTCTTTCCGAACTTTTGAAATGTTTCTTGTTTAAATTCCATGGTATCCTCCGTTCTTAACTATGGTTTTATATTTTGAAAAGCAACCCACAAATCCGATAAATTTAGGTGTCCTTGTCCATCCTTTATAAGCATTTTTTGAAGCTCCAACTTATTGAAGCCATACTCAAAGCTATCTACCGAAAAATCTATCATCCTCCTCCCATTATAAGAAATGTTTGGTTCATATAGTTGCATGATCTCATAATTACTCTTAACGCGTTCTTTGTAATCAAGCAACTTTTTATGTATATTTTTTTGCTCAATTTGCATTTTGCAATAAACAAAGAGGTCATCACAAGACATTGATTCAGGTCGTGAAAGTATTTCAAAGTGCTTCTTAATCGTCTTCATGCCAACTCTAGGAACGCCTTCTATGTTATCTGACTTATCTCCATCTATAGCTCTAGCCAGCGCATAGTTATTTGGGTGAATGCCCTCTTTTTCTGTTAATATTTTACCATTGAGTAAAACTTTTTGAACTGGTCTCCAGATCCAAGTTCCCTCAACGCCCAATAATTGATAAAAGTCTTTATCAGAAGATACAATTATTTTCTCCCAGCCTTCATATTTTTTATTCTTAATAACGTATGCTATTATATCGTCTGCCTCTACAAAATCAATCATTAACTGCATGACAGGCATCTCATTCAAATATTCGTGAAGTCGAAGTTGCTGGTCTGCTCGATTCTTCTTGACTTGATCTTCAGGTAAGTCGATCATACGACGATTAAATCTAACTGGCCTTCTTCCTTGTTTATATTCCTTGTTAAGCTGCCTGCGCTTCTCTGAACCTCCATGTCCATCCCAGCACACAATTACTTCATGTGGCCTAATATCGCGGCATAGCACCTGTAGTGATTTGATAAAGCCAATTGTTCCACCATTAGGCAAGCCTTGTGGATCCATACTGGGTATAACTGTATACGATCTTAGAAACATATTAAGAGCGTCGATGATAATCACTCTCTTTGTTTTTTTTATCTCCGTTGTTGGTCTCATTATTTCCTCCGTTTATATAATGTAATATGTTACCAAGTGATTGTCAAGAAAAAACCCCCGGTTTTTTGACCGGGGGTTAAGGAGACAACACAAGAACAAATTAAGATTTGTACTTCTCAACCATTACCTCTTGTAAAAGGTCGAGAACAGCGTTTCTAAAATTCTCATCTTTTAGCTTATCAGTCCACTGCTTTGATTGAAATTTCATGGCTTTTCCATCTTTTGGTATGATAGTATACCAAGCACCAGCGGACGTAAAATTGGGAGATTTTGCGCGTTTAAGGATCTCTAGCCAAGATTCTTCATCCTGAATCCGAACATCAGAGCCCCACATTATTTTAAACTCGCAATCTCTCCCCTCAGATCCAAAACGAGACTTTTTCAAGAAACATCTAACATGAGAACCAACTCTAACTCCATCTTCATCAATGGCAAAGCTAGCTTTAGATTTGCGCTTGGTAAGCCAAATGCGAAGCGATGAGAAGTACTCAATTGCCTTACCTCCCGGAGCCATGTAAGGCTCAACTAGTGCCATCATTGGATTTGATGATATGTTTGTTTTAAGTTGGTTAATTAAAAGAAGTGTTGATTCCGTATTGCCCAAAGGAATCGTAAGCTTTGGAAATGCCTTAGAAAATATTCTTGGCTTTACGGCCATAGAAGATTGAGGGTTAAAGTCGCCTTCTAGGTCTTTCTCTGAAGGAGTAGCTGCAACCGAGTCCCATATAAAAAGAACACGCGCATCTTTATACTCATTCATAATATATTCCATTGTATTCAATACGTTCTCAACACTAATGGCTTGCTGATATAATAGCTGGTCTTTTGTGCAACCAGCTTTAACTAAGAACTCAGAGTCCAATGCATTCTCTGCGTCGAAGTACACAACAAACATTCCTTTCTTCTGGGCGTTTGCTGCGATTTGTGCTGCCATGAAAGATTTACCAGAGCCAGACAAGCCAGCTAGCTCAGTAATCTTACCAACAGGGATTCCTGCTTCTCTTCCGGGGTTGATGATTAAATCAAGCCACTTTGATCCGGTTGGAATCCAATCTTTAACTGTTACCGGATCGGACTGGGAAAGGTCATGTGCGACCTCGATTCCCATTTTCTTGTTGATCTTTTTTGCTAGATCAGCAACATTAATTTTGCCTGTTTTCATTTTGAGTAGTTCTCCCATGTTTTCTCCTTATTGTTTGTTTGAATCAGATCTTTTAGCATTTTCAATATTAGATTTTGAAAGCCAAGCTTGTTTGTCGAGGTTTTCATTAAATATGAACTGGAGGTCATGATTTTGTGCAGATGGGTTTAAGGCACACATGTTAAAGATATATTCAACTGACTTATTTATAAGTCCCTGTAAGACAATATTCTTTCTTGCATCCATAGTTTTTAAATCTGCCATTGTCCGCAAATTAGCCATATCAGTTATGCCTGAGTATTCTTTGTTTATCGAGAGGGTCCAGTTATTAACATCCATCGTGGCCCACTCGCTTTCGTTTAGGTCGTCAGTGTAAATTATAATAGGTATCTCATTCTTTCTGACTCTTGCGATTGCACGTTGTTTTTTTCTACCAGAACCGGCTCTAGGGGTTTTCGTCTTGTTTCCTCCACCACTTCCATTGCCGCTGCGTGGGCTACCTTCATTGCTAGTTTTAGATTTTGATCCATCTATTACACTTAATTCTGGTTTTTTGTGAATATTTGAAAAATTATTTCTTAAATATTCTCTTAATCCTTTTGTAATAGAATCAAGAGGGTTTTGTTTGGAAAGTATATCTGAGATCAAATCTTCAATTTCTGGAGGTAGGTCTTCTGATATCGTTGTGTATATATCACCTAGATCCACGTCATGTCCGTTAATGTTAATGTTTTTTCTACTATTCATAACAGAAATTTCTTTTTCATCAAAGCTCACAATTAAAACCAGTCTTCCCTTTGCTATTCCTGCTCCGCAATTTCTTAAGATAGTAGTTCTTGTGCGATGAGGTCTCATTGATCCATAAAGTTCATTTTTATGCTTTATAGCAAAGAATGGATAATATAAATAATTGTTGTTATAAGATGACTTTGGACTCTCCCCATCCTCTTTAATAATGTACCACTCTAAATTAAAAGGTATACGAGCGCCAGACTCTAGATTTGTGTATTTTTTTATACCACTATTGATTGAATGAATCTTTAAATAATGGTGCGCTCCCCTTGCTACTTCAACTCTATCGTTTCCATTCTGATCTTTTCCAACATTCACCAACATTTCTACATTATCGGGTATTGAATAATATCTCATATTCAAGTAACGAACGTAAGCCCATCCCGGCTGTTTGCTTTTCTTGATTTTTTTGTTACCCCCGCACAAATCATTGATTTCATCAATCATGCCGTGCCAAGTATCTTCATCATTAGTTTGGCCATAGATAGTAAGTTCTGTTCCTGTTGGTGAATTAAATTTGCATGAAAGATAATCAAAATCATCCTCTTCAATATCACGAATTGACTGATATATAAGGTCACCATCGTCAACAACCTGTTCTTCAATTAAACCCGGATAGCCGTCATTATCTTTACCAAATTTGAATTCATAATTTCCTTCGTGGCTTTTGCTTTTATAATGTAACTCTGACCATCTGTAGGATGTGATCTTTATACCAATACCCTTACATTCGTCAAAGTGACCCAATAGTTCTTCTGAATTAGTTTTTGCACTGTTAAATGTGCTATTAAAGTTGTCTCTAATAACATCGCTAGTAAATCCGATACCAGTGTCAACAATCGTTAACTTGTTTTTGTTTTCTCCACCAGCAGTAATATATATTGTTCCGACTGGTTCTTCCTTTTGGAGGATTGCATCTATTGAATTTTGAGGCCCATCCCGCATAAGAATATGCTTTGGCACCTCTCTAGACATATTTTGAATAATCTTCTTGCAAACGTTTTCCCTGTCTTTATCGGGTATAGTCATTTTTTTAACACTACTATTCTCAACAACTACAGAGTCTGTTGGAAATGCAATGTTCTTCGCTGAAGTGGACATTTAATCTCCTTTGTATTGTCCGTCATTTGGCCGGCTTGATCCGTTTCCATTCACGCCACGAGGAGGCAGACTTATTGTGAACATTTGCCCAGTTAAAGTATGGGCCATACTATTTTACTAAAACATAGGGAGGTGCCCCTTTTTTAAGTGCGGGGCCAACACTCGACATCTAAGCCTCCTGATTTAGGAAGCTCTTAAGGGCATCATCAACAGATCCCTTCTTGTTGTAGCGCTCCGACTCACTGGAGAGACTCTCGGAGGTAACATCGGAGGACAAATATTCATCCAGCAACGCCTGAACATCGGAGGTAGAGTGCCGCTGGAATAGGGTCTCAATCTCAGGAATCGAATTAATTAGTTCATCACAGTCTGCTACATCATCATCACATAAAACCGAAGGTCTGCGACGAGGCTTTAACGATGTCTTTGGAAATGATCCGGGTGTTCCGGGAATATGATAATTTAGAACAATATCAGTGCCGGATTCTGGGTGCGTGATATCGCCATAGTCTGGATCGAGGACATATGACAAGAGGGTTTCATAGGCAGTTTTACCATAAGCCCAAACTCTCACACCTTTTGACTCCTCACCGCGAACAATAATTGGTGAGTAGTAACGCTTTCGAGCAAAAAGCTTTTTAGCTTCTCTCTTAGCGGTATCATCACTATTCTCTACACCTTCACGCCATAACTTTGAAGCAAAATCGCAGATAGGGCAATCTTCTCCATGATTGCGTTTAGGGCAAAGTATGCCGGGGTTTTTCCCAACATTGTAATGAAAGTGAAATTCTTTAAATGGATCTCCATCTGAGGATGGAAGTATTCTTACTGTTTGGTCGCCTTCGGATGGGCGCCACTTTGTGTTATCTTCAACTTTTCCGTTGTTTTTAGAAACTCCTAGTTTCTTTCTCATTAAGTCTAAATTTATAGCCATGTTTATCTCCTATATTAGCTAAGTTTTTTGTCTTTAAGGACTAAAGTCAGGGGGATTGAATCCCCCCGCTAAGTTATAACCTACTTTCTATTAGCTGTCAAATGAAAAGCTAACATTGGTTGAGGATAGTGAACCAATTTGTGTCGAATAGTTGAATCGACGGAAGGATCGAAGTTGAGTATCGTAAACAACCTCAGTTTTACCATCACGAGAACGATTACCTTTGATTTGACCCTCAGAGAAATGCGAATTAGGCAGATCTTGGGTCTTGATAAAGCTCATTGTGCGAGTAGTGCCGTCAGCTTTCTTAAAAGTTCCAGTGTATTGTGTGTATGTAGACATATTTCCTCCATTATTGTGAATGTCTTATAAGCTATTGTCTTATAGTGGATGAATAGATTGTGATTGGAAGGTTGTGATGATCAATCATCAATGACTCAACTCTTTATAAGTTTTTCGCTTACATTATTATTATAACATATTTGCTATAAGTTGTCAAGAAAAAAGTTTATTTTTTTTCTTAGCGAGTTTGTAATTTTTGAGAAGCTTTTCTTGCTTACTTAAATAATATAACCTATTTGATATAAGTTGTCAAGAAAAAAGTTTATTTTTTTTCTTGTATGTAATGTGTAAACTTTATAGAGTAAAAGAATGATTGTGTGTGATCAGAAGAGAATACAGAAAAAGATGATACAATATCATTTTCTTCATCATTAATAATTCTTTCCTTAATAACATTCAACATATCTTTGTTTTTCTCCAAGTATTTTTTGCTTACACTATAAAGATAACTTGCCTCAGTGATGTTGTCAAGCTTAAAAAGCATTTTTTCTTGATTTTTTTTAAAGTCACCGACTGAAAGGCAACATATTCTGGATATTTGTTTTGATTCATGTTCAGAACCCATCACTGGTCTCTGCGTTTTTAGCCATTCAACGGTTTCAATTGAGTTCGCTATTGTTTTGTTTATCATGTTGTATAATTCAGTAAGTGGCTGGTCACCAATGACATTTAACACTTCTTTGTTTGAGAACAAATACATTCTATTAAACAAACCTGAACGTGTGTACTCTTGTAATATATTATATAATACTTTATTTCTTTTAATCTGTATTGTATTACTTAAAGTACTATCAGGATATATATAAATAATATTAATTACTTTATGTTTAATAGTCTCTAATACTCTTAGGGTACAGCCAGCAACTTTACCAGCACCACATATTGCTACCCAGCACTCATCCTCAGTAAAGGACAACCTCTCTGTAAAGTCTGGACACTTTGCTTCATAGTCCTCTGTTTTTTTGCAATCCTTAGGAAAATCTTTTGCTGTTATTGAAATCTTTGTATTGTGATCGCTAAATGATTTTATCAGATTGGAGCCGGCATTGCCTATTCCTATTAAGACCATGATACCTCCACCAAATCCTTCAGATTGTTACCAACATGTACAGAAGATTTAAACCAGCCAAGTTGGGTGTCTTCAAATATCTCTTGTATCTGTGGTAACAAGAAGCGATCATTTAAGTCAAGGTCAATAGTTAATGAGTCATGAACAACGGAATGAACGAATGATTTTGTATTTCTAAGAAACTTGTTTATCTTACAAGCTTGCTTCATGCAATTATCTGATGAAGTGCTCTGAAGTAAATAATTTAAAGCATGGAAGTCATCAGTTTCAATCTTTCTTCCAAAAGGAGTGTGTACAACTCCATCAACATAATATTTGTTAAGTATCTTTGTTTTGTTGTAGTGTCGCTCAGTCAAGTAGTCCTCAGAATTAGGATTGTAAAGCCAAGCAAAAAACCGCTTCTTAGCTTTGTCTCTCGTGCCAAATCCCCTATATACACTGTTTAAATTAAAATCATGTATATCTTCTTGTGGATGTGTACCTGTTGATAGCGAGAGTAAGGTTCTTATCTCTGCTCCATTTAAATCAAATTGTACGAACAGGTTGTTTTTGGGAATGACACAATCCGCAAGCTCCTTCTTGAGATTCATAATTGGAAATGAGCCCGGCTTTGTTGTCAAGCGTCCAGTGACAGATCCCCAAACTTCGTAGCAAATCGGCTTATTTTTGCCTCCTAAAAAGTTAAGCAATGAACTTGCCTTAGGGTCACACTTGGCGTGTTTTTTAAGCACATTATGGTCGATTAAAACAGGGTGTTTTGATATATCAGATGCCATCTCATATAAGTCAACTATGTGTTGGTGGTTGTCTGGTTTCTCATAATTTGCAAAAACCCATTCACATATCTGATTCTTTATCTCACAATAGTGCATAAGGTGTTGCTCTGGGACAATTTCAAACATGCATTGCTCATCTATCTTTACTTTGGAATTAACCGCAGCGTTAATGAAAGCTTTTATTTTTGCCTCTCTCTTCTCAAGGCGAACTTTAAGGTTGTCTGGGCATATTGAATCTAACGTTTGACCACCTGAATATATGTGTGCATAATTAATATTAAGGCCGGCAAGGTTTGAATTAAAGTTCCATGTCCCATTGGCATTTGCTGGTATTCTATCGTAAATAAACTCTCCGTTTCTATAGAGACCAAAGCATTCGTCCCTGTCATCTAAAATTTGAAATATCACTAATAACCTCCGCTTGATCCTCCTCCTCCAGATCCGCCGCCTCCCATTACTGAATATCCGGATGATGGCATTGTTTCTGGTGTTGAAGTTGTTTTACTTGTTGTATTTCTTTCTATTTGTTTTCTAAAATTATCTAATGTATAGTTTTTAGAAGACATATTATTTTTAAAATAATCATTAAGTAAAATATTATAACCCGAAACTCTAAAATTGTCAACTCCAATAAAAGTATTTTTCATAAATATATTTAATTCACGCGTAGTAAAGGGTAACCCGTTCTCAATATTTTTGATTTGCGTATACAACCTGAGCCATTGCTTTGAATTATAATTTGGATCAGTTAATCTATTAACATTTTTTCTATATTTATATGTTGTTTTGCTCTTATTTGAGCATGTTATTATGTGTTGCCTTGCATAAGGATATAAAAGAACAAAATCATTATAGTAATCATATATCTTATTTTTTAGGATACTAAAATTATTAGCGTATAAATCATAAAAATTACTGATAAAAGCATCAACTGAATTTCTATTTGCATTCAGAGTTGCGTATTCATTGTTAAATTTCCTTTGAGTAAATGGATTGGCAATATCCAATACCATCATGCAGGGATTATTTTTATTAACAAAAAAACCATTATTCATAGCAAGATTACTATAGTGTTCAAATAATGTATGATCCTTGAATAAGACTTTATTAAGGTCATTGCCAAAGTTTAAATTTGATATGGTTATAGCCAAGCCAGTGGAGAAAATAGAATTTAAACCGGACGTGTTCCAATGTGAAAATAATATCGGTGCCCCAACATATGAGCGCTCAAGAAAAAAAATAAAATATCTAATATAATCATTAAAGTTTATTACATTTTTAATATTATTGGTTATATCAAGATAATCATGATATTTAATCATCAAGGCGTCTATGTAGTTAAAATATTTTTCTATTGGAGATTCATAAGACCTATACAAATCTAGTGTAACCATTTGTAAATTTGTTGGGACTATTTTTTTAAATGCAAGGTTTAGCTGCATATTTCTTCTCATTTCAATTATCCCATCTTTTACCATTGGGTGAACCATATGTATTTTTTTTCCACCATTAACATTATTTATTTGTCGTAGGTATTTTTCTTTTAATATAATTGAATCAAAATTTCTATCAACAAGACCATACAGCATATTTTCATAAAAGCTAAAATCTTTTATCATATTTTTACCTTTACCATTATTCTCTAGAAAGGCATAGAGTTGATATCTAGCTCTACTTGTTGCTAGTGTTGCGGTATCTATGTTAAAATTTCTGCCTTCAAACATATTTTGTTTCTCCTAGTTAACTTCTGCCTCAACATCCCCTTTAATGGCAATTACTTCTGAGCCTTCAAGGGTTGTGCCCGTATGTATTAGAAGAATGTTACCCCTATGTGAGTATCCTGTAAGGCTCTTATTAGTTGAATCGTTCCTAATAGATAGTTTTTGGTCATATTTAAACCTTTTAATGGTCACGCCTTTGCCGTCTATTGTAACTTTTTTACTCGATTTGTGCTCTTTGGCTCTCTGAGTGGATGCACTGGTAATCCTTAGGGGATTAGTATCTGTTGTTACGTTTGCACCTTGGCCAATGTATAGTCCTTTAGTTATTATCGCGCCTTCTGTTACATTTTCTACTGAGCCATCGTCAAGTGTTTCATTAACTTCTCCATTATCCACACCAAAGGTCCCAGGAACCATAAATCGGACAAAACGACCTCCTTGCCCTAAAGGATCATTTCCATCGTTCACCGTGTATCTCTGTCCTCTTGCAGCCCCCACATCAAAGATATCTTTATCAACTTCAGAGCCCTCCAACAATTCATCAAAAACAGCTTCATCGCACACCTGCTTACTGCTTTTTGGATCTTCTTGTGTATTTTCAACTCTAAATTTAGTTAAAGATTTTTTATGTTTGGCTTCTAATCCGTAAGAAACCCACGCTGCTTCAATAGTTGTTTTCGATGTTGAAATTTGTCCACCTTTAAATGTATATTTGTGCTTAACCTCAATTATTTGATAATACCCACCAAGTCCTAAAGCAAAGGCAACCGATTTTGGATTATTTGGTGCATCACCAAGACCAGCGTCAATCCAGCAAATCTGACCGGGATATAAAAAATATGCTGGTTTAGCCAAAGTAATCGTTGCATTATATACAGCAGAAACTTGTGCTAGTGATCCCATATTAGAGGCCTCATATTTAACCTCTCGTCTATATGGAGCATCTTTTTTAGCAAAATTAATTTTTTCAATCATTGTAGACGGAACCAGTGCTGGCTGTAATGTTTCTTTGCCCTGCCTGTCTCTAACTAAAATTGTTATCGTGTCTCCTTCTGCATTGATTAAACTTTTACCATGCTTATATATAAACTCTGGTATTCCAAAGTCGTGACTATTGCTATTGCCGTTTGAATAGTTAGCATCAAAATAATTTGTATTAGCAGGATATACTAAATAATAATTACAATATTCATCAATCATAGCCTCTGGTGTTGATTTTAACAGAGGAAACATAGAAGAGTGATTAGAATAGTCTAGTTTTAGAGAACCACCGGGACTATATAAAGGCCCTTTTCCAATTCCAAATACATCAGCAACATCAGTTTGGGCACCAGTGTAAAACATTCCAGAAACATGGAATAGTGAATAGAGATCATCAAACCCGCTGCCCCTTGCTTCCAGTTGTTTTTTTCTGCTGTTTGTATTAATATGCCACATACCTTTACCACTTGTTGTTTTCCAAAGAACCTTTGGATCATCAGTGGGTCTAAAACAAATCTCATTTAAAAGTCTAGATATCAGTGTTTGTGCTAGTTTTTTTATCATTGTGGTTATCGGATAGTAGCTTAACTTTTTATCAATAACTTCTTTTTTCATCCAGTCAACAAAAAATCCTAAACTTATTGGAACATCACACAAATTAGTTCTAACCTTTCTAGGCGGCACTAACTCATCATCATCTGGCAACCACCACGTAAAAGTTGGCATGATTATTTTTATAGCACTTGGCGCAAATAAGTAATCTTTTTCCGAATCTTCAAATATGATTGGGACATCTGGGACTTTTCTTATGGAGTATTTTGCATCTATGTTTACGCTTGCTCCATTTAGTGTGCCCTCATATTCAACAATAGATAAATTTTCATTAATTACAGGGTCAGCGTATAAAGCATCTAATAGAACATCAACCAGATCACCAAAAAAGAAATAATCAAGCCCAATGGAATCGCCTGATAAAGCTGCTAAGCCTAATTCAGTGCCTTTTTTTAGCTCATTTAGTGTGCCATCACCAAATCTTTGCTCAAATTGCTTTCCTGCCTCACTCTTGCCCTCTGTGGTTAACGACTCTTCGTAAAGAACATTCCACACTAGCTTATAATATGATCTAACGCCGGCTGAGTTTCTAACGGCGCCCTTGCTGGTATTATATTCAATAACCGACTCTCTACTAGTGGAGGTCGCCCCATCTGTAACCGATGTTTTGGCAGCCTCATGCCCAGTCCGGTCTAGTGTACCTTTAATGGCAGAATGGTATCGAAGCCAATTAACGCCTGCTTGAAACAATTCTAACTTCAACCCATCATTAAGTTTTTTTGGATCTTTAACGAATGAAGATTCACTATCCAAAACAGAATCAGTAAATTCTCTGCCTATAACTGAATTAAATAATTTATTTCTTTTATCAAGCGCATCTATAATTCTTGGTATAACTGATGGAATATCTTTTGTTATTTCTAATTCATTTTTTCTTAGCTGGTTTCTAATAATGTTAGGATTGCATCCCTTTTTAATTGCCTTTCTCAAAGCGGTTTCCCTTAATATTCTTTTTTTCAAAATCGCGTTACTCTGCAAGGAATCCATTGTTGGATCAGTAAACGCTGAGTCTATATACCCTCTATAGCTAATAGAAAGTGTAAAATTGTCCATCCTTTCATCTTTTTTTATCTCATGATCAACAAGACATACATCTAGCACTAATGAAGTTTTGGCTAGCATTTCATTAATTTCTTTGTAATTTTTATTTGATAAACTTAATTTTTCTGGTATATGCTGAACTGTTGTTTTAATTAAAATTCTATTATAATCTGGATGGTATTGTCTCCTAAAGCCACTTGAAAATCCAGTTGGTCTAACATTTTCTTTTGTATATGTTATTAAATCTAATATACTGAAATTATACGATATATCCTCAATTCCTTGATTAGTTTGAACACCTTCTAAAACACCACGATATTGCTGCTCTAGCATACTCAGATCACTTATCTCATACTCAACATTAAATTCCACATCAGATTTTGCTGTTGCCAGATTACCCCCCTTAAAATGTATTGAGGCTGACTTTAATTTAATATTTGAAGTACTAACGACACCTTGATTGGATTTAATTAAACCTCTCGCAATTGCTCTTTTTATAGCCGGATCCAAATTTGCTGAGGGATTTTTATTATTATATTCTATGGGTCGTCCTTGATCAAAGATCATAGGTAATGCCAACTCCCTTCCATCATTCATTATTTTAGGGTTTCCGTCCGAGTCTTTCAGAACAGCATCCTTAAATCCTTTTACAACCTTATATATTCCAAAGCTAACTACCATTCTGTTTGTTAAAAACTTAGTTGCGTTTAGGTAATCATTTATTGATACTGATTTTTTGCTTTGATCATTAAGAGTACTTTTTGCTGAGGGTATGTTAAGGCAATTAT
>MDSZ01251944.1_pt1 | contig 19869 bp, 15 predicted proteins | sample 811201 | NCBI WGS metagenome assembly MDSZ01 (sample SAMN05326647, study PRJNA326480) | marine metagenome | isolation source: seawater | place: Indian Ocean: North | collected 2010 | reverse complement strand
ATTCAAATTGGTATGAATTTAACAAAAGGTCTTGGAGCAGGTGCAAAAAGTGATATCGGTCAAGCAGCTGCTGATGAGTCTTTAAATGAAATAGTTAGTTTCATACAAGGAAGTAATATGATTTTTATCACTTCTGGTATGGGAGGTGGAACCGGAACTGGTGCGTCTCACATTATTGCACGCGCTGCTAAAGAATTAAACATACTTACTGTAGGTGTAACCACTTTACCTTTTGCTCACGAAGGACCTAAAAGAATGAGAAGAGCATTAGCTGGATTAGAAGAACTAAAAAAACATCTTGATACTGTTATTGTTGTACCAAATCAAAACCTTTTCAAGATAGCGAATGAGAGCACAACATTAAAAGAGGCTTTTACGTTATCTAACAATGTTCTTAAACATGGAGTTCAAAGTGTGACAGATTTAATGGTAAAACCAGGTATTATTAACCTAGATTTTGCAGACGTAGAAACTGTTATGAGCTCAATGGGTAAAGCAATGATGGGCACTGGTGAAGCCGAAGGTGAGAATAGAGCTATGGCAGCAACTGATATGGCTCTAAATAATCCTCTTCTTGACGAGTATTCATTAAGAGGCGCTAAAGGCCTTATAGTAAATATAACAGGAGGTGAAGACCTCACTTTGTTTGAAGTAGAAAAGTCAGTGAGCAAAATTAGAAATGAAATTGATCCAGAAGTTGAATTAATTTTTGGTGCAATTCAGGACGAAAATATGGATGGAAAAATAAGGGTTTCAATTGTTGCAACTGCACTAGATGGCCATAAACCGGAAACAAAAACTGTTTTAAATATGGTTAATAGAATTCAAAATAGAAATCCAGGTTATTCTGATAATCTTTTTAAAAATACAAATATTGAACAAAATCCAATCAGCTCCATCGAAGGAGCTACGGCATTAAAATTAGATGAACAACTTGAAATTAAGTCGTCAATTCAGAATGTTGAAAATCATTCTCAAGATATTTCAATAGAAAATGCTTCATATATAGAAAACAATCTTGAGACAGATAATTTGATATTAAACAGCGACTCAAGCAGAGAGAATGCACCTAAGCTTTTTTCTGATGATAGTTTAATTTCTAAAGAAAATAAGACAGAAGTCGATAGCAAAGAGATTAGAAATGAAAAATTGTTTGATCAAGAGTCTATTGATGATGATGATTTTGAGATACCTGCATTTTTAAGAAAGCAAAAGTTTTAATGCAAATATTAAAGAATAATGAAATTACCCCAAACATCACTGGAAGCAAATCATCTTCCAGTGATGATAAAAGAGGTAATTAAGCTTTGTTCTCCATATATTGGCGGTAATTTTATGGATTGCACCTTTGGTGGGGGCGGTTACTCAAGAGAATTGCTAAAACAAAAAAATACAAAAATTATTGCTTTAGATAGAGACTCAAATGTTATTCAAATAGCTAACCAAATTAAAAAAAATTATAAATTAAGATTTAGATTTTTTAATAAAAAATTTAGCAACTTAGATCAAATTACAAAGATTAAATATGACGCTATAATTTTTGATTTAGGATTGTCTTCAATTCAATTAGATAATTTATCTAGAGGTTTTTCTTTTAAATCAAAAAGTGAATTAAATATGTCTATGGGTCTTACATCTACAAAAGCCAAGGAAGTTTTAAATACCCTTAGCGAGGATAAATTAAAGAAAATAATCAAACATTTTGGAGAAGAAAAAGATGCATCCAAAATAGCCCATAATATAACAAAAGAAAGAAATATAAAAGAATTAAGAACAACAGATCAATTGGCCAACATAATAAAAAACTCAAAAAAAAAGAATTATGAAAAAATTGATAAGTCTACAAAAACATTTCAAGCAATTCGAATTTTTGTAAATAAAGAAATCACTGAATTAATAGAAGGCATAATAAATGCTACCAAAATTTTAAAACCAGGAGGCAAACTAATTGTAATAAGTTTTCATTCAATTGAAGATAAGATAGTAAAATATCTTTTCAAAAATTATTCTAGAAATCAATCTAGAACAAATAAATATTTACCAGACATAAAACTTAAAAATACAATTCTTTTTGAAAATTATAGAAATAAGATCATAAAAGCTTCTAAGAAAGAGGTAAAAAATAATCCACGCTCAAGATCGGCTAAATTACGCTATGCCATTAGGAGCAGTGAGCAGTTTAAAGATCCTTTAGAATTAAGATTAAAGTTTAAACATTTAACAAATTTGGAGCGTTGAAATGATAAACAAGAAAATTGTTATTACTATAATTGTTTTTTCATCATTATTGTTTGTTACATCTATCATCAAAAATAAAACGAGGGTGATAGAAAAAAATATAGTCAGCTATCAAAAAAAGATATCTTTACTTGAAAAAAATTTATATGAAAGTCAAATAGACTTTCATTATTTGTCCTCTCCAAAAATTTTGGAAGAAAAAATTTCTTTTTTATCCGATGATGAATATAAAAATATGAGTCTTTCTGAGATCTACTTAAACTACGAGAGTTTTATGAATGAACAAAACAAAATATCGAAAAAATAAATGAAAAAAAAAAATCTAAAAAAAAGTTTTAATAAAAATCAGCGTAGTTTTTTCTTTGAAGATTATCTTAGTACAAATCAAAATTTTAAAAGTGATAAAAAAAGCTCAGTAAGTGAAGATAGAATATATTTGTTATTCTTTTGTTTTTTATCGCTTATTTTTATTTTCTCAATAAAAATAATATATATTTCACTTCAAGAGTCTAATTTTAATACAATTAAAAATTCAAATATTAATTTTAAACCACTAAGAAATGATATTGTAGATAGAAATGGAATTTTGCTGTCAAGAAATATTTTGACCTATCATGCAGCAATAAAACCAAATTTAATAAAGGACAAAAAAAAATTTGTAGTTAAAATAAAATTAGCGTTTCCTGAAACTAATAGTGAAGAATTAGTCAAAAATTTAAACACAAAAAAATATTTTTATTTAAAAAAAAGGCTCACTTATAAACAAAAACTTAAATTATGGAAACTAGGAGAGAGGGGAATTATATTTGAACCTTTCCAAACCAGAATATATCCTCACGCTGATCTTTACAGTCATATAATTGGTCAAACGGATTACGATAACTATGGAATTTCTGGAGTTGAAAACTATTATAATAATTATTTAAAAAATAATAAAAAAGATAACAAACCTCTTGTTCTATCTCTAGATACAAATATTCAATTTTTAGTAAAAAAGCAGCTTGAAAAAGCAATGAAGACTTTTGAAGCTAGAGGCGCAGCTGCTTTAGTCTTGGACTCTTCTAACGGTGAAGTTTTTTCCCTAGTTTCGTTGCCAGACTTTAACATTAATCAAAGGATCGATGTCAAGAAAGAAGAATATATGAATAAAATAACAAAGGGGGTTTTCGAACTTGGTTCAATTTTTAAAACATTTACTGTCGCAATCGCACTTGAGGAAAAAATAGTAAATTCCAAATCGATAATCACTGATATTTCAAAAAAAGTAAAATGTTCGGTGCATGAAATATCTGATGTTAGGGATTTTCCACAAACTATGACTGTTGAAGATATTTTAATTCAATCATCAAATATTGGAACTATCAATATAGCAAAAAAAATTGGAGAAGAAAAATACAAGAGCTTTTTAAAAAAAATTAATATTCTTGAAAGTCCACGATTTGAGTTAGACGAATTAGGAACACCATTACCTTTTAGTTGGAATAAATGTAAATTAGAAACAATCTCTTTTGGCCACGGTATTACAACCACTCCATTACAAGCTGCTGCAGCATATGCAAGTCTTTTAAATGGAGGCACACTAGTTGTACCCACTTTAAAAAAAGACAAAAATAAATACTTTGAGAAACAAAGGGTAATTTCAAAAACAACAAGTAAAGAAATAAATAAAATATTAAGAAAAGTTGTTACCCACGAAAAAGGAACTGCGAGTCTTGCAAATATACACGGGTATAATGTATCCGGTAAAACGGGAACTTCACAATATTATGATAATAAAAATAAAAATATAAACACCTTTATTTCATCTTTTTCAATTTCAAAGAATAACTACATTTTGTTAGTAATGTTAGATGATCCTCAAATAGCGAAAGAACTAATATACAATTATAGAGGAAATAAAATTAAAGCATCAAGAAATGAGGCTGGGTGGAATGCAGTTTATGTAGCGGGCAAAATTATAGAAAAAATTGGACCAATTTTAGCCATAAATAATAAAGAAATTTCCAATAAACATGTTGTTAAAAAAATTAATTAAAAACTGTCCTTTAAAACTTAGAAACATAGAAGTATCAGGTCTTTCTTCTGATAGCAGGAGTATAAAAAAAGATGAATTATTTTTTGCGTTAAAAGGTTCAAAAAAAAATGGTGCAGATTTTTTAAATACAGCATTATCAAAAGGAGCATCAGCAGTTATAACTGCAAATAAAAATACAAAAAATCCCAAATCGATATATGTCAAAAATGTAAGAAAATCGTTAGGATTTGCTTGTGCAAAATTTTTTTCCAAGAAACCAAAAAATATTTTAGCAGTTACAGGAACGAATGGAAAAACCTCAGTAGCAGATTTTTTTCATCAAATCTTAACTTTAAATAAAATACCTGTCGCCTCAATCGGAACTTTAGGAGTCAAAACAACGAAAGTTAAAAGTAATAGTCTTACTAGCCCAGATATTATTAGTTTTCACAAAGAGCTAGCTAGACTAAAGACGAAAAAAATTAATAACGTTATAGTCGAGGCATCTAGCCACGGTTTACACCAAAGAAGGCTTGACGGAGTTAACTTTATGGCTGGAATATTTACAAATTTTAGTCAGGATCATATTGATTATCACAAAAACATGAAAAAATATTTAAAATCAAAATTGATTTTATTCAATGAACTTTTAGCTAAAAATAAATATTTAATTTCTGACGATCAGATTCCTCAATTTAAGATTTTAAAAAAAATTGCAAATAAAAAAAATTTGAAAGTATTACTATCAAATAAAATAGAAAAGAATTATAATTTTAGTCAATTTAATTTGATCGGAAATTTTCAAAAGAAAAATTTAATGATGGCTATTAAATCTTGTGAATTGATTGGATTAAATAAAAAAAGAATCAATAAATGTCTAGACAGATTGAAAAGTGTTAAAGGAAGGTTAGAATTAGTAAAAACATATTCAAATGATATTAAAGTATTTATTGATTTTGCACATACTCCAGATGCTATTAAAAATGCTATATGTTCATTAAAAGATCATTATAAAAAGAATATTACAATTGTTTTTGGGTGCGGTGGTGAAAGAGACAAAGATAAAAGAGATAAAATTGGAAAAATTGTAAATAAATTATGTAATAAAATATATGTCACTGATGATAATCCCCGAAATGAAAAACCTGAACTTATTAGAAAAACAATTTTAAAAAATATAAAAAAAGAAAACACGTTTGAAATAGGTAATAGGAAAACTGCAATTACAACAGCTATAAAAAATTCAAATTTTAATGAGATAATTTTAATAGCCGGAAAAGGACATGAAAATACTCAAGATTATGGAAAGTTCAAAATTAATATTTCAGATTATCAAATAGTGAAAAATATCAAAATTAGCAAAAATCGATTAAAAAATAAAATTAACAAAAAAATTAATAAACAAATTCTAGATTTATTGGTTAAAAATAAAATGAGTAAAGGTTTTCTGGGAGTATCTATTGACTCTAAATCTGTAAAAAGAGGAAACTTATTTATTGCTCTTAAAGGAAAGAAAAATGACGGTCATAATTATCTTAAAGAGTCATTTTTTAATGGAGCATTAGGCTGTATTGTTTCAAAAAAAATAGCCAATTTGTCAGAAAAAAAAGTTATAAAAGTTAAAAACTCATATCTATTTCTTAAAAAGCTTGCAGCTTTAAAAAGACTTCACTCAAATGCAAAAATAATAGCAATTACTGGAAGTGCGGGAAAAACGTCAGTAAAAAACTTAGTTGGAAATTTGCTTACAAATTATGGGAAGACTTATTTCTCACCTAAATCTTATAATAACTCATTTGGAGTTCCAATTAGTATATGTAATCTTGAGCAATCTCACGAGTTTGGTGTATTTGAAATAGGGATGAGCAAAAAGGGAGAAATAGACAATTTATCAAAGTTAGTAAAACCCCATATAGCAATTATAACAAATATCGCTGAAGCGCATATAGAAAATTTTAAAAATTTGTTTGATATTGCTAAAGCAAAAAGCGAAATCATCAATAACATTGAACAATCGGGTTATTTAATTCTTGATAGAGAAAGTAAATTTTATAATTTCTTTAAAAAAAAAGCCAAAAAGAGAGGAATAAAAATTATTTCAGTAGGGTATCATAATAATGCGGATATACAGATTTCTAATATAAATAGAGGTCAAAAAAATCAAAAGGTAAAAATTAGAACCAGCTCAGATGATTATTTGCTTAAAAACAATGGACAGCATGTAAAGAATATAGCATTTGCTGTTGCTATTTTAGAAATCCTAAATTTAAAAATTTCAAAGATTGAGAAAAAAATTAAAAGTATTGATAATCTAGAGGGCAGGGGTAAAGTTTTTAAAATTAAATACCGTAAGGTAAATTTTAATTTAATTGATGAAAGTTACAATGCTAATCCTCTTTCAGTAAAAGAGTCGATATTAAAATTATCCAATATTAAGAATAATAATAAAAAGTATATTTTATTAGGCGACATGTTGGAACTTGGAAAGAATAGCCAAATTTTACACAAGAAACTTTCACCTGTGATAAATAATTCTGATATTGATAAATTATTTATCCACGGAAATCATATTATGAACACATATAAAGAGGTTAATAAAAATAAACGTGGTAATATCCTTCAATATAAATCTGATTTTAAGCAAATATTGTTACCTATTCTTCAACAGAACGACTATTTAATGATAAAAGGATCCAATGCAACTGAATTAAATGAGATTTCAAAAAAATTAATAAAAGGAAAATTTAATGCTATTTAGTTTTTTAACTTCACTCATAGATCAATTTTCATTTTTAAATGTATTTAAATATTTGACATTTAGAACAGGTCTTTCTTTAATAACGTCATTAATTATTGTATTTTTGATCGGAAATCCACTGATTAAATTTTTTTCACAAATGGATATTACCGGACCAATAAGACATGATGGCCCGATTGATCATATCGTAAAAAAATCTGGCACTCCTACTATGGGTGGAATTATCATAATTATTGGAATGATAACAAGTACTCTACTTTGGGCTGATTTAAGCAATGTATATGTTTGGTCTCTTATATTTATAGCTTTAGGTTTAGGTTTACTTGGCTTTATTGATGATCTGCTGAAAATTAAACATAAAAATTCTATAGGTTTAAATTCAAAATTAAAATTTTCGGGTCAATTCATAATAGGATTATTTACTCTAATAATACTTATCCACTTTTCAGGTCATAACTATTTAAATAATTTATATTTTCCTTTTTTTAAAAATTTAATTCTCGATCTTGGTATATTTTTCATACCTTTTGGTCTATTTGTAATCATTGGTTCATCCAATGCTGTTAATCTTACCGATGGTTTAGACGGTTTGGCGACAGTACCAATAATGTTAGTAGCGTTATCATTTACTTTAATTAGTTATGTTGTTGGAAATGTAATATTTTCTGAATACTTACAAATACAATATATACCGGATGTTGGAGAAATTGCCATTTTCTGTGGTGCTATAGTAGGTTCTTGTTTAGGTTTTCTCTGGTATAACGCTCCGCCAGCTAAAATTTTTATGGGTGATACAGGCTCTTTATCACTAGGTGGATCACTTGCTGCAGTAGCAATAGTAGTTAAACATGAAATAGTTCTAGCAATTATAGGCGGATTATTTGTTTTAGAAACAGTTTCTGTAATTATTCAGGTTATTTCATTCAAATTAACAGGTAAAAGAGTTTTTATGATGGCTCCGATACACCATCATTTTGAAAAAAAAGGATGGGCTGAGTCAACAATCGTTATAAGATTTTGGATAATTGCTATCATCTTAGCTTTAATTGGATTAGCGACATTAAAATTAAGATAATGAATGAACCATTTAATTTTAAAAATAAAAGTTTTGCCATCTATGGTTTAGGACTGACAGGAATATCAACTTTTAATTTTTTAAAGAAGAATAAGGTGAAAAAAATTTTTACTTGGGACGACTTTATTTATAAAAAAAATATTTTAAAGAAAAAAAAATTTGTAAATAGTTTAAATTTGGTTGACTTTATTGTAATTAGTCCCGGAATAAATTTAAAATATTCAAAATTAAAAAAGATAATTTTTAAAAATAAAAATAAAATTATTTCTGATTTAGATCTTTTCTATCTTAAAAATAATATAAAAAAATCTATTGTTTTGACTGGGACTAATGGCAAGTCTACGACTTGCTCTCTTATTTATCATATTTTAAAAACAAACAAAGTATCTTGTAAATTAGCTGGAAATATCGGAAAGCCAGTTTTAGATTTAAAATATTCTAATAAACATGTTTACGTAATTGAAGCTTCCTCTTTTCAATTAGAGTATTCTAAATTTATAAAACCACATTGTGCAGCTATACTAAATATTAGCAAAGATCATCTAGACTGGCATGGAACAAAAAAAAATTATATTAACTCTAAGTTCAAAATTTTTAATAACCAAGATAAATCAGATAAGGCTTTTGTTAAAGATTTCCATCTTAAAAAAATATATAAAAAGAGGAAATATTTAGGTAAATTAAATTTTCTAAATAAAAACAAAATTATATATAATTATTTCAATAACGATTATCTTAAACTTAAAGTAAATCGAGATAACTTAAATTTTGCTTATTTTATAACAAAAAAATATAAAATTAGTAATAAAGGATTTTATAAATCTCTTAATTCATTTTCTGGACTACCCCATCGTCAAGAGATTTTTCTCAAAACAAAAAAGTATAAATTTATAAATGATTCAAAAGCTACCTCTTTTGAGGCTTCAAAGTACTCTTTGATATCGAATTCTAATATTATTTGGATTTTAGGTGGAAAACCGAAACAAAATGACAATATAAATCTATCTAAATTTAAAAAAAAAATAATTAAGGCTTACATTATTGGAAATCATCCAAGTTTTTTTAAAAAAAAATTACAAAATAAAATAAACTATGAAATAATCAAAAATCTTAAAACAGTTATAAAAAAAATATTTTTATCAAAAAGCAAAAAAAAAATAACTATTTTATTTAGTCCAGCAAGTGCTTCATTTGATCAATTTAAAAACTTTGCTGAAAGAGGGGAAAAATTTAAGAGATTTGTTAAATATTATGCTAAAAAAAATAATTAACGCTGAAAAAATAAGTGATTATTGGAGAAATATTGACAAAAATATTTTGTTTAGTTTTTTAATTTTGTTTTTTTTGGGCATATTTTTTTCATTTTCTTCAACTTCTTTTCTAGCTGGAGAGAGACTTAATAAAGATTTTTACCACTATTTTTCAAAACATTTAATATTTTCAGTTTTTGCAATTTTGATAATGTTGTTTATTTCATACATCAAAATTTCTTTTTTAAAAAAAACTATAGTGCCTATATTTATTTTTTCGGTAATCCTTTTGATTTTTGTACCATTTATTGGTGTAGAGATTAAAGGAGCTAAAAGATGGTTAGATTTATTTTTTTTTCGTTTACAACCTATTGAAATAATAAAACCTTTTTTTGTACTAGTAACAGCAAGCTTAATTTGTAATGAAAAAAGTAGCAAATTTGGATATTCACATTTTATCAGTTTATTGCTTTTATGTTTGATTATAATTTTACTACTGTACCAACCTGATATAGGTCAATCTATACTTCTTATAATCACTTGGATTTCTTTAATATTTATTTCCGGTATCAGTATAATTTATATCCTTTCAATATTTTTTCTTTTAATTTTAGTTTCATTATTTCTCCTTACAATGTTTCCGGAAAAATTTGGTTATATTACACAAAGACTTACAACTTTTTTTGATCCATCAAAAGGAGACAGTTTTCAATCTGACAAAGCTTTAGCTGCAATAAAACAAGGGGGTCTTAAAGGACAAGGTATGGGAGAAGGTATTTTAAAAGATAGTGTTCCAGAGGCACATACAGATTATATTATTGCAGTAATAACAGAAGAATTCGGGTCTATAATTTCAATTTTTGTAACACTTATATTTTTATATATATCTTATAAAATCATAAAAAACTGTTTTAACATTAAAGATAAAAACTCAAAAATTTCACTATGCGGGCTTTCAGCGCTATTAATTTTTCAAACTTTTATTCATATAGGAGTTAACACTAGTTTACTTCCTACTACAGGAATGACACTACCTTTTTTAAGTTACGGAGGATCTTCTTTAATTGGGAGTTCAATTTTGGCTGGAGTAATTTTGAATTATACAAAAAACAGATTTGACAATGAATAATAACAAACAAAAAATTTTAATTGCAACTGGTGGTACTGGAGGACACACTCTACCAGCTGTGGGATTGTTTAATTTCTTAGATGAAAAAATCTTTAATTTTATTTTAACTACAGACGAAAGAGGTTTAAAATTTATAGATAAGACAGTCATTAAAGATAAATTATTTATTATAAATAGCTCACCATTAAAAAAAGAGGAAAAAATTAGATCTATCTTTAGAATTATATTGTCGATTATTAAGTCTTTTTTTTTATTAACAAAGATAAAACCAAAACTTATTTTTGGCATGGGAGGTTATGCTTCTTTTCCTGTGTGTTTTGCAGCAATTTTTTTAAGAATACCTTTTGTAATTTATGAAAACAATCTTATAATTGGTAAAGTTAACAGATTACTTATCCCTTTCGCAAAAAAAATATTAGTTTCTTATGGAGAATTAGATGGAGTAAGTACAAAATACAAAAACAAAATAAGCTTAATTGGAAATATTCTCAGAGAAAATATAATCAGTTATTCAAAAAAAAGAGAAAATAATTACGACAAACTTAAAATTTTAGTTCTTGGCGGAAGTCAAGCAGCACAAAAATTTGCTGAAAAGTTACCTAATATATTTATTCAATATAAAAAAAAAGGATTTGATTTTAAAATATATCAACAATGTTTGCCAAATCAAATTGAACAATTAAAACTTACATATAAAGAAAACAAAATTGATAATGAATTATTCACTTTTACCTTCGACATAATTAATTACTATAATTCGGTAGATTTAGCCATCACTAGAGCTGGAGCTTCCGCATTAGCGGAACTTTTAAATTGCAAAATACCAATTATCTCGATACCTCTCTCATCTTCAGCGGAAAATCATCAATATAAAAACGCCAAGTATTTTGAGAAAAAAGGTTATAGTTTTCTAATTGAAGAAAAAAATATAGACAATGAATTATTTAATTTGCTTCATTCATTTCACGAGGATAAATCAATATTAAATAAGATGATTCAAAACCAAAAAAAATATAATGACAAAGACGTTTTTAATAAAATTGAAAAAGAGATAGTAAAAATAATTTATGAAAATTAACATTGGTCAAAAAGAGATAATTCACTTCATTGGTTTAGGAGGAATAGGTATGAGCGGTCTTGCTCAAATTATGAAAATTATGGGATTTAAAGTTCAAGGAAGCGATATATCATTTAATAAAAATTTAGAAAACTGTAAAAAACTAGGTATAAAATTTTTTATTGGTCATAAAAAAAAAAATTTAAAGGATGTTACAATTTTAGTCAAATCAACAGCAATTAAAAATAACAACCAAGAAATTAAAGAGGCTAAAAAAAGGAAATTGCCAATTTACGAAAGAGTTGAAATGTTATCTAACATTGTGTCTTTGAAAAAAAATATTATAGTCTCAGGCTCTCATGGGAAAACAACCACTACTTCTTTAATATCTAAAATACTTTTAGAAGCAAAATTAGATCCTACAATTATTAATGGTGGAGTAATTAACTCCATTAAAAATAATGCAAAGTTGGGAAAAGGAGACTGGGCAGTTCTAGAAGCAGATGAATCTGATGGGAGCTTTTTAAAGCTACCTATAAATTATTCTATAGTAACAAATATAGATAAAGAACATTTAGACTTTTATAAAAATTATAAAAATTTAGAAAATAATTTTATTAAATTCATAAACAAAACTCCACCTATAGGAAAATGCATAATTTGCACGGATGACTCTAATATAAGAAAAATCAAAAGTAGAATTAATACAAAAAATATTCTTACTTATGGCTTTAATAAAAATACAGATTATCAAATTATTAACCCTAAGTATGCTTTTAACTATTGTAAATTTGACCTTTCTATTAAAACTTCCTTAGGAAAAAAAATATACATAAAAAATATATTTTTAAATTTAATTGGAAAATATAATATTTTAAATTCAGTTGCAGCCATAATTGTTTGTATTAATTTAGGAATAAAAATTAATATTATTAAAAGTGCATTGTCTAAATTTACTGGGGTACAAAGAAGAATGACAAAGTTATTTAATAAAGATAACAATGAATTTTATGATGATTATGCACACCACCCCACAGAAATATCTTCTGTTTTGGAGGGTGTTAAAAAGGTAGCTAAAAAAAAAAGAATAACATCTGTTTTTCAACCACATAGGTTTTCAAGAGTAAATTTACTTAAAAATGAATTTTCAAAATCATTTAAATTTTCAGATAGAGTTATACTTTGTCCTGTATACCCTGCTGGAGAGAAAAATGACAAAAATTTTAATTTAATAAAATTTGCTAAATTAATTTCATTAAAATCAAAAGTTCAGGTAATAATTATTCAAGATGAAAAAAATCTAATTAGTTTTTTTAGGAAAAATTTGAAAATGAATGAAATAATAATTGGTATGGGTGCAGGAACTATATCAAGTTGGATGAGAAATTTAAAAAAATTTTTATGAAACTAGAACTTAAAAAATTTGAAAAAAAATTTGGTAAGAAGATAATTTTTAATGAAGTATTGTCAAAATATAGCTGGTTTAATTTAGGGGGACCAGCAGAAATCTTTTTTAAACCTGATAATATAGATGAATTGAAAGAATTTTTAATAAATTTAAACAATTCCATAAAAATTATATGTTTGGGAGCAGGTTCTAACACTCTAATAAGAGACGGTGGATTTAAAGGAGCGATAATTAAACTCAGTCCTAAATTTTCTTATATAAAAAAAATTAATGATACGGAAATAGAGGTAGGCGCAGCAACTTTAGATAAAAAATTATCAAGATATGCAGCCGAAAATTCTATCACAGGATTTGAGTTTTTATCTTGTATACCTGGCTCAATAGGAGGCGCGATCTGTATGAATAGCGGTTGTTATGGAGATCAAGTCTCTGACATAATATCTTCAATAAAAACAATAGATTTTTACGGAAAAGAAAAAATAATTAAAAAAGAAGAAATAAATTTCTTTTATAGAGGAACAAATTTGCCTGAACAATTAATAATTGTTTCTGCAAATTTTTTAGTAAAAAAAGGAGAAAAAAACTCTATTTTGAATAAAATATCCAAATATTCAAAAAAAAAGAAGGAATCGCAACCAAGTCAAATAAAAACTTGTGGAAGCACATTTAAAAATACTAAAAATAAAAAAGCCTGGGAATTGATACAAGACTCAAATTGTTTATCTAAAACATTCGGTAAAGCCAGTATATCAAAAAAACATTGTAATTTTTTTGTAAATGAGGGTGGAGCTTCAGCTGAAGAAATTGAAAATTTAATAAATTTTGTAAGAAAAAAAGTCTTTGACAAACACAAAATAGAACTTGATTTGGAATTAAAAGTGATCGGAGAGGTTAACAGAAAATGAAAAAAAAAAAAGTTCTAGTAGTTTTAGGAGGAAATTCTCGTGAGAGAAAAATTAGTATTAAAACAGGCTTAGCTTGTATCAAAGCTATTAAAAAACTTGGTTACCAAGTAAATACTTTTGATCCAAAAAAAAATTCTTTTTTTCAACTAAATAAAACAAAATCAGATTTAATTTTTAATGCTTTACATGGCGAAGAAGGAGAAGACGGATATGCACAAAGTTTTTTCGAGTATTCTAAAATACCATATACTCACTCAGGTGTAATATCTTCCATGAACGCAATGAATAAACTTGTGTCAAAAAAAATATTTATTCATAACAAAATAAGAACACCTAAATATTTTGTTGTAGATAAAAATGAAAAAAATCTTAAAAAAATAAATTTTTTTTTAAAAAAAAATAAACTTAAGTTTCCTTTAGTAGTCAAACCTAATAATGAAGGATCAAGTATAGGTGTAAAAATATGTAAAGACTTATTTAATTTAAAACGGAGTATTAAATATCTTTTTAATTTTTACGAAACTTTAATAATTGAAAGTTTTATAGGTGGTCAAGAGATTCAAGTAGCGGTGCTAAATGGAAAAAGTCTTGGAGCAATTGAGTTAAAACCAAAAAGGAAATTTTATGATTATAAAGCTAAATATCTTAAATCAGCGAAAACAAATCATATAATGCCAGCTAACTTAAATAAAAAAAAATATAAAGAGGTTTTAAAAATTGCTGAAAAAACTCATAAAATTTTAGGTTGCAGAGGCGTAACCAGATCAGATTTTAAATTTATAAATGATAAATTTTATCTTTTAGAAATAAATACACAACCTGGTATGACTGCTCTCTCTTTGGTACCTGAAATAGCTGAGTATAAAAACATATCTTTTGAAAAACTTGTAAAAAAACTATTATTAGACGCTAGTATTAATAAATGAAAAAATTCTTAGTAATTTTGTCATCGCTATTATTTTTTATAGCGTTATCTTCATTTAATCCGAAATCCTTTAGTTTTGAATTAGACTATTTCAAAATTAAGGAAATTGAAATTGATAATAATTCAATAATTGAGGAGAAAAAAATTTACAATTATTTCTTTAATAATTTTTATGGAACTAGTCTTATTTTCTTAAATGAAAAAAAAATTAATAATATAATATTTAAAAATAAATTAATTGAAACTGTTCAAATAAAAAAACTTTATCCACGTACTTTAAAAATTAAAATTTTTGAGAAAAAACCCATTGCAATTTTAATTAAGAAGCAAAAACGTTTTTATCTGATCAAAAACGGTGAGGAAATAGAATATTTTACTAATCCAAATTTAGAAAATTTACCTTATATATTTGGAAGTCAAAACAATTTCTTAGAAGTTTATAAAGTTTTAGAGGAGTTAAAATTTCCAATCGAAAATATTAAGTCTTTTTATTACTTTGATATTGGAAGATGGGACATTTTGCTTAAAAATAAAAATATAATTAAATTACCAGAAAAAGACTTTTTAAAAAGTCTTGAGAATTTTATTCATTTAACTGAAAATTTAGATTATGAAAAATATAAAATTTTTGATTACAGAATACCTGATCAATTAATACTAAATTAAATGAACAAATTAGATAAAAAAAATCTTTTTATAGATATCAGCGAGAAAAACGTTTTAATTGTCGTTGGAGAGTATGATGAGGAATTAAATTTTAAAATAATTCATAAGGAGATTACATCTCCATCTGGCCTTCAAAATGGAAAAATAGTTGATATAGAAAAAGTTGCCAGTTGTTTAAAAAAAACAATTAAAGTGATTGAGACTAAATTAAACTTTGTTTTTAAATTTGCAAATATATCTGTAAATCAAAATGATTGTGAATGTATTAATGTAAGTGGATTTAAAAAATTAAATGGAAATCAAATATTGTCTGATGATATTTCATTTATATTAAATAATATAAGATCTAAATTAATTGAGGTTGAAAAAGATAAAAAAATAATACATTTGTTCAACACAAAATTTGTATTAGACGGAAAATTGATAAAAAATTTACCTATCGGTTTAAGTGGAGATTTTTATTCACATCAACTAACATTCTTTCTTATTCAAAAAAATGAATTAAAAAATATCTCTAATCTTTTAAATAAGTGTAATCTTAATTTAAATAAAATAGTTCTTAAAAGTTTTATCGAAGGCATTAACTTCCTTAATAAAGAAAATAAGAATACTTTTTTTTTAATAAAATTTTATAAAAATAAAACTTATTTAATTCATTTTAAAGACTCAGCTTATTGTTTTTATCAATCTTTTAACTTTGGATCCAACATTATTTTGAAAGATATTTCTAAAGTATGTTCTATAGAACTACAAATGGTTCAAGAGATTTTTTTAAATGAAAAATTTGAACTATCAAATGAAGATTTTATTGACGAAAAAAACTTTAAAAATATAAATTTTAAAAAAGATAGTCTAGAAAAAATTAGCGAGATAGTTTCAGCACGTATAGCTGAAATAGCTGATATTATTTTAAATAAAAACAAACATTTAAAAAATTCTCAAACAAAAGATATTCCGTTTTATTTTTATATCGAGGATGAAAGTATTTATCTTAAATTAAAGAAATATTTTGAAAAATATTTTTTAATTAATAACTTTTATTCAAATTGTTTGCACGAGAAAGATCCATTTTCATCTCTAACAATTTTTGGAGAGCTTCTTGCTAAAGGCTGGACGCGAGAGGCTATACCATTTATAAATAAAAAAAAATCATGGTTTTCACGTTTTTTTGCTCATTTTTTTGATTAAAGCTGTTTTTTTTGGAAACAATATTTGTTTTAAGAGTAATTATTTAATCTTGTATACAACTACGATGAATTCTTTAAATCAGAAAACTTTGGATAAGCCTATATCTTTATCTGGAATCGGGCTTCACAACGGGGTAAATGCAAAACTTACAATAAAACCCGCAAAAGAAAATACTGGAATAATTTTTTGTAGAACTGACATTGAAGATAATAATCTTATTACCGCAAATTATAAAAATGTTATTGAACCAATTTTATGTACTAAAATTAAAAATGACAATGGGGTGACAGTATCAACGGTAGAACATTTAATGGCTGCTTTTTTTGGTGAGGGAGTTGATAATGCTTTAGTAGAAATTGATGCTCCAGAAATACCAATTTTGGATGGTTCTGCAAATGAGTTTGTGGAAGCAATAAAAATAGCAGGTGTGAGAGAACAAACCGCATTAAGAAAATTTATTAAAGTAAAGAAAAAAATTGAAATTCAAGAAGGAGATAAATTTATATCAATAGAGCCCTCAAATGACTTAATTATAGATTTTGAAATAGTTTACAATAATCCACTTATAAGGACTAGAAGAAAAGAATTTAAATGGAGCGAAAATGATTTGTATGACATTTACAATTCTAGAACTTTTTGTTTATATGAAGATATTGATATGATTAAAAGTAAAGGTCTTGCAAAAGGGGGATCTTTAGATAATGCGATTGTAGTAAAAGATAACGAAATTCTAAATGAGGATGGTTTAAGAAATAGACATGAATTCATTTATCACAAAATTTTAGACTGTTTAGGTGATATAATGTTATCAGGTAATAGAATAATTGGTCATATTAAGACTTCTCAGGGTGGGCACGCATTAACAAATAAATTACTTCTTAAATTTTTTTCTGATCCTGCAAATTGGTCAGTTGAAAGTGGAGAAACTGTTAATGAAAAAGGAACTTCAGCAAAACTCTCTAAAAAATCATTAACTGCCAGCTTATAAAAAACATAATTTTACCAATTATAATTAATTTGATATATCTACAAAATGTATCAAAAGTTTTTCATAACATTCTTTTTAATAATATTTCTCATTGGATGTGGTAAAAAAGAAAATTTAAATGTCAAACCCCCCGATGAAAATGAAGCTTACAAAATTTACGAAGAAGCTTTAAAAGCAATGAATAATGGTGAATTTTTCTTTGCAGCTAAAAAGTTTTCTGAGGCTGAAAATATTTTACCTTTGGTGGAACAATCAGCTAAAGCTAAACTGATGAATGGATTTTGTTTTTATAGAATAAATTTTTATGACGAGGCAATTTCATCTTTAGAAGATTTTTTAAAAAAGTATCCTGCAGACGAAAATGTGCCTTATGCATCTTATTTGATAGCACTTTCAAATTATGATCAAATTCTTGATGAAAAAAAAGATTTAAATCCACTTTTAAATTCAAAAAGATTAATTCAAAATTATATTAAAAAATATCCAGGAACAGACTATTCTTTAGATTTAAAATTCAAATTAAATCTTATTGAAAATCAGTTAGCTGCAAAGGAAGTTTATGTAGCAAAATATTACATTCAAACTCAAAAGTGGATCCCTGCAATAAATAGGTTAAAAAACGTAATAAATAATTATCAAGAAACCATATTTGTTGAAGAAGCACTTCACAGATTAGTAGAAATTTATTACAACTTGGGACTAATCAACGAAGCTAAGAAAACTGCTCAAATTTTAGGTTATAATTATAATTCAAGCCAGTGGTATGAAAATTCTTATGCATTATTAAACAAGAGTTATGAAAATGAGCAAAAAATTTTAAGAAAACAAGCTAAAGAGAAAGAGCAAGGTTTAGTAAGAAAAACTATTAATAAAATATTAAAAAAATAAATGAAAAAAAAAGATATTTTAATAAAATATGATAATAAAAAAAAACAACTACTAAAATACGACCATCATTATTTCAATTTAGACTCTCCATTAATATCAGACCAAAAATACGATAATTTAAAAATTGAACTTATAAAACTGGAAAAACAGTATCCCTTTTTAAAAAGAAAAACTTCAATTCAAGACAAAGTAGGAGCACCGCTTACCAAAAAATTCAAAAAAATTAAACATGCTAAACCCATGCTCTCGCTATCAAATACTTTTAATAAGGAAGGCATGGAAGATTTCATAGCTAAAATTTCTAACTATTTAAATATAAAAAAGATTTATGATTTTTCATCAGAGCTGAAAATAGATGGAATATCCGCATCTTTAACTTACGAGAAAGGAAATTTAGTTAAGGGTCTTTCAAGAGGAGACGGTATAACTGGTGAAGATATTTTAGAAAATTTGAAAACTATAAAAGAAATTCCAAAAAAAATTATTGATAAAAATTTACCTGATATATTAGAAATTAGAGGTGAAGTTTATATTGGTAAAAAAGATTTTGGCGTAATTAAAAAAAATTTTGCTAACCCAAGAAATGCTGCTGGAGGCTCTTTAAGACAAAAAGATTCTAATGAAACAAAAAAAATACCACTAAAGTTCTTTGCATATGGATTAGGCGTTGTTCAACCCATGATATTTAAAAAGCAATCAGAATTTCTTTTTAAATTAAAAAGTTGGGGATTTAACACAAATCCATTAAATAAGTTAGTTCACGGTATAAATGAAGTAGAGAAACAACATAAAAAAATTGAGTCTCTTAGGTCTTCCTTAGACTATGATATTGATGGAATTGTTTTTAAAATTGATGATTTAACTTTACAAAAAAGATTGGGAAATACATCTAACTCTCCAAGATGGGCAACTGCATATAAATTTTCCTCTGAACAAGCTGTTTCGATTATTAAAAATATTGTTATTCAAGTCGGTAGAACTGGAGCAATTACTCCTGTTGCTAAAATAGAACCAGTTACAGTAGGAGGTGTAGTAGTATCGAACGCAACTCTTCATAACCAGGATGAAATCCAAAGAAAAGATATAAGAATTGGTGATAAGGTTATTATTCAAAGAGCTGGGGATGTAATCCCACAAGTTGTATCTGTAGACCTTAGTGCTAGAAAAAAAAATTTAGAAAAATATCTCTTTCCGAATAAATGTTTGTGTGGTGGTGAAATCCATAAAGAGTTTAATATTTCAACTAATAAGGATGATGCAGTTAGAAGATGTATCAAAGATTACGATTGTCCATTCATCGCCAAAGAAAAATTAAAACACATTGTATCAAAAGAAGCATTTAATATAGATGGATTGGGTAAAAAAGTGATTGATCAGTTT
>MDSZ01083778.1_pt1 | contig 19870 bp, 17 predicted proteins | sample 811201 | NCBI WGS metagenome assembly MDSZ01 (sample SAMN05326647, study PRJNA326480) | marine metagenome | isolation source: seawater | place: Indian Ocean: North | collected 2010 | reverse complement strand
TGAAACTGGATGGGGCCCTGATTACACGGCTAACGACGCCTTCTACGAGAAGGCGTGGGCTGCTACCTACCTGATCATCGCAATAATCAGTATAGTTTCTGGCCAATTCGTTGAAGGGAGGCCTCAGGCAATACTTGCAATGACTATTGGTGCGGGAAATATCCTAAATTTCATCCTAGTGGTCATTGCAGCCGGTGATTTGGAGTATGCCTTCACCGACGACCCCGCAAATTGGGCACCACCCATGGTAATGGCGACTGGCCTCCTAGTATCGGGATTTCTGCACTTAGAGGACGACTAGGGCCATGGGAAAGCTGGAGTTTCTGGGAATTCCCAACTGGCTTGCATTCGCTGCGATCAGCGTCATTTTCCTGGCCATGGTTTACAGGGCTTACTTCTGACCTAGCCCAGCCTCTTGATGGCCTCGATGTCAAAGATGGATACCGCTCTCCTGAGGGCCTCCTCCTTGCTGAACCATCGCGCCTCCTCGATCTCGTCGTCCTTGGGCCTGATCTCAGACAGTGGGTACTCGCCATGGGACCTGTAAGTGAATGAAAGCCAGTTGATCCCCTCCTCGTTGAATATCGCGCACTGGACGATGGGCGAGTCGTCCCCATCCAGGGGGGCCCCCGACTCCCCCTTCGTATCAGCGATCTCGATATCTATGCCCAGCTCCTCCAATGCCTCCCTTACTGCTGCCCCCCTTGGATGCTCGGAGTAGTCGACGAAGCCCCCTGGAAGCGTCCAGCAACCTGTGAAGAAGCCCCTGGAGACCTTGGCCATCAGGACCTCGCTCTGCGAGTTGAGGACGATCACCTTGCTCACTACCCTATGCAGGGTCCTGTACACCGACTCCCTGGCGACCGGGTCGACCGCGCTGTCGCTGATCACCGAGTCCTTCCAAGCCCACTCCTCCGGCCATGGTATGTCGGGTGTGCCATAGGTGATGACGTGCTCATCTCCCCCGAGTCTTATCCTGTTCACCCTCCTGACATCCCAGGTGATTCCCATCCCCGATGCTTCGCTGGGGTTTGGTAGTCTAAGCAGCGGGCCCCCGGCGCACTCATTACGACCCGTCACCGGCTTCATCGGGCCATCCCCATTCTGGTCAACTAGCAGCAGCTTGCCATCGTGCTCTAGGTGAACGTGCTCGATGGCCATGGCCCACCGAACGAGCGAGTCGCCATGAATCCAGCGTTAGTATCCCAGTATGGAGATCAGCTGCTCCCTGTAGAATGCTCCAGAACCCTGCAGGCTCTCTAACTCCGAGTCCTCGAGCTCTAGCTCAATGATCCTCTCAACGCCGTCCTTCCCAAGAACCACGGGCACGCCGATGTAGATGTCATCCATTCCATATTGGCCTGTTAGGTATGCGCTGCATGGCAGCACTCTCTTCCTGTCGAAAAGTATGGACTCGGCCATTATCGCTGCAGCACTGCCTGGTGCGTAGAACGCGCTGCCCCGCTCGAGCAGCTTGACGATCTCGCCCCCGCCTCCTGCAGTCCTAGCGCAAATCGCTTCGATTTCGCCACTATCCAGCAATTGCGTAATCGGGATTCCATTGACGGTGGTGTACCTTGGAAGGGGGACCATTGTATCTCCATGTCCACCTAGCACCATTGCTTGAACGTCCTCGTTGCTGCATCCGACGGCCTCCGCGATGAAGTGCGTCATCCTTGCGCTGTCGAGTATGCCCGCCTGGCCAATGACCCTGCTCGCAGGGAAGCCGGTGATTTTCTGCATGTGGTAGGTCATCAGATCAAGCGGGTTCGTTACCATGACCACTACTGCATCTGGCGCGTGCTCCTTAATGCCGCTACCAACTTGAGAAATAATATCCGCGTTCTTTCCAATCAGGTCCTCTCTGGACATCCCCGGCTGCCTAGGGAATCCAGATGTGACTACGACCACGTCCGATCCAGAAATATCTCCATAGTCCTTTGTTCCAGAGACGAACCCATCATAGTTCAGTATCCTTCCGCCTTGGCTCATATCTAGGGCCTTGCCCTTTGCGAATCCCTCGTAAATGTCCAGAAGGACCACTTCACCGACCTTCCTTTCTGCAAGGACGAAGGCGCATGTGGCACCTACGTTTCCAGCTCCAATTACAGCAACCTTTCGTGCCCCATTAGCCATGTTTGCTCCCCTAGGCAATGGGTCTTAGCCTTTGGTGAATGATGTCCTCAATTGCTGGGACAAAGATATTGTCCGGTCATCACGCCCGAATACTATGTCAAATATTCGTGGAGCATTGGTTCCAATATTGCTCGTTGGCTTCGTTCCGACCCTTTCGATCCTTTTCAGCCTGAGATTTAGCGATGACGAAACGCTTTCCCAGGTCTTTTTCATAGTCTGTAAGGCATGGATTTTCCTACTCCCCACGTATTGGTTCTTGCGAGTTGAAGGTAACGAAATTTCCCGTTCTTTACCCACTCGCGAAGGAATACGAATGGGAGCCATAACTGGGATGGGAATGACAATGATCATTGTAGTAATGTGGGTATTTCTTGGCGAATCGATTGATTCAGACTCCATGATTAGCCAGTTGGAGGATACTGGATTGACCGATGTACGACTATACATTGCTGGAATGATATACTGGATATTCCTGAATAGCCTTCTCGAAGAATATGTTTTCAGGTGGTTCATCACGACCAAGGCAATGGAACTACTAGGCTCCGATAAGGGCGCCATCATGCTTTCTGCCGTGTTATTCACTATACATCATGCCCTTGCATTGCACTTTTTTGGTTTCGAGCCTTGGCAAACCGTTGTTGCGAGCTTTGGGCTACTATCCGCTGCAGCCATATGGTCATGGCTCTACATACGATACAGATCGATTTGGGTTTGCTGGCTCTCGCATGCGATATGCGATGTGGCAGTCTTTGCGATCGGGTATCAGTTAATATTCTCCTGATGTGACTATGAAACCACTCTGCCGACGGCTTCAATAACGTTCCTCAAGTCGCATAAATTACACTTGACGGTGGTCTGACATATGCGACTTGGAGTACTCAAAGAACCCAAAGGAGAGAATCGCGTTTCCATCGTACCATCATCAATAAAGAAACTAGCGAAACATGGATTCGAAGTCTTGGTAGAATCGGGAGCCGGGCAATTGGCTCATCATTCGGATAGAGAATACGAGGAGAATGGGGCCAAGGTATGTGATAGGAGCAACGTTTTGGAGTCAGATATCGTAATTTGCATTTCAATGCCCGATATCTCTGGCCTAACGGAAGGCCAGATTCTTTCCTGCGTCGCAGATCCATTTCGTAAACCAGAATCGGTCAGTAAGGCGATTGCCTCTGGCATCACCCTGCTAAGCATGGACATGATTCCTCGAAGGCTATCTCGAGCTCAGTCTATGGACGTAAATTCCAGTCAGGATAATCTAGCCGGATACAAGGCGGTACTTCTTGGGGCTGCCCATGTTCCCCGAGGGATTCCCATGATGACAACTAGCGCTGGCACCGTGCGTCCATCAAAATTCGTGATTATGGGTTCCGGGGTCGCCGGGCTTCAGGCAATTGCAACTGCCAAGAGGCTGGGCGCTGTCGTATTTGCTTCTGATGTACGTAGGTCTGCAGCCGAGCAGATTGAGTCAGTAGGCGGGCGCTTCATCGAAGTGGAAGGAATGGATGACTTTGAGGACGAGTCTGGGTATGCAAAGCCATTGACTCCTGAGTTCATTCAGAAGGTAAATGATACAGTCTGCGAGGTTGCTAGAGATGCCGATGTGATCATTACAACTGCTAGAATCTTTGGGAGGCCCGCTCCAATTACTGTTCCAGCTAGCGCCGTAGCCAATTTCAAAACTGGCTCGGTTGTTGTTGATATGAATGCCGACGTGGGTGGAAATTGTGAGTTGACACGTGCCGGTGAGGTATTCACCACTGATAACGGCGTAACAATTGTCGGGACGAAAAACCTCCCTGGAGAGCTATCAAATACGGCAAGTATGCTTTTCTCCAATAACATGACAAATTTCGTCTCAACTCTGGTAAAGGAAGGAAAATTAGTGATTGATATGGAGGATGACGTTTTGGTCGGAGCCCCCGAGGGGCATGACTTCTATGTCGAGGGAATGGGCGGTGTGTTGCTATGCTCGAATGGCTCAATACACCCCAAGCAATCTAGGCTATCGGGGGTCCTTTGATGTCGCTAACCCTCTCTGCACTTGTAGCTAGTATCACTGTCTTCGTACTGGCGATATTTCTTGGTTTCGAATTAATCAGCAAAGTACCACCAACACTGCACACGCCATTGATGTCAGGTGCTAATGCAATTTCTGGAATCACAATTGTCGGGGCTCTAATCCTCTCGAACACCGAGTTCAATGGCGGTGACCCGGGTCTTTCTGCATGGATAGCCTTCGTAGCGCTGATTATGGCCACAATCAACGTCGTTGGTGGCTTCATGGTAACAAACAGGATGCTCGAGATGATCGCTGGGAAGAAGAGGAAGTGATGCTGTGGTCGATTCGGTAGTATGGGACATTGGTTACTTAGCATCAGCGGCACTGTTCATAATTGGAATAAAGCAACTCTCGAGCCCACGAACTGCACCACAGGGTAATCGATTAGGCGCATACGGGATGCTTCTCGCCGTATTGGTTACAATGGCCAAGATGTACACGGAAGAAATCATTGGCCTTGAGTTGATTGTCGGTGGCCTTGCTATTGGCGTTGCATTGGGTGCTTTGATGGCAACAAGGGTCGAAATGACTGGGATGCCAGAATTAGTTGCACTGTTCAATGGCTTTGGAGGAGGGGCATCTGCACTTGTGGGGCTATCGGAAGTTCTAGGCAGGCTCGATTCCGGGGATATCCCCCCCTCTGGAATTGAATTGTATGCCACATGGATTGCAATTGGCCTATCCGGTCTCGTCGGTTGGGTTACGCTAACGGGCAGCCTAATGGCAATGGGGAAACTAAAGGGAGGCTTCTACATCCCATTCACAAAGAAGGATGATCGTGGACGTAGTAAATGGGTTAACTTCCCGACATGGGGCCCTCCTTGGCTAAACGCCGTGAAGGCGTTGCTGCTAATCGCTTCACTGTATCTGATTTCAATGACAATCCAACATCCAGAAAACCACGATTACGTATATGCCTTGGCAGCAACATCGTGCCTGCTCGGTGTGCTATTCGTAATTCCTATTGGGGGTGCTGACATGCCGGTGGTCGTCAGCCTTCTGAACTCAATGTCAGGAATTGCTGCTGCATTCACGGGCTTCGTCATCCAGAATAATGTCCTAATCATTGCTGGCTCGATGGTTGGAGCGGCAGGTCTGATTCTTACTTTCATAATGTGCAAGGCGATGAATCGCACCTTGGGGGCGGTATTGTTCATGTCATTCGGAGGTGGTGGAAGGGAGACGGTGACTCGTACTAAGGTAGGAAGTGATCCTGAGGAGGTAGCTATGGTATGCGACGGAATCAGCAAGTGTGTCATCATACCTGGATATGGGATGGCCGTCAGTCAGGCTCAGCATGCGGTGAAGGAGTTTGCAGACCTTATGGAGGCTCAGGGGGTTGCTGTGAGCTATGGCATACATCCAGTAGCAGGCCGAATGCCAGGTCACATGAATGTCTTATTGGCCGAGGCTAGTGTTCCCTATGAGCAACTAATCGAAATGGATGATATCAATTCAGAGATATCAGAATGCGACGTCGCATTGGTGATCGGGGCTAACGATACAGTGAACCCCGTTGCCAGGAGTGGCGAGGGGCCCTTGGGGGGGATGCCAATAATCGACGCAGATAAGGCACGTGTCGTTGTCATCATCAAGAGGAGCCTTTCAGTAGGGTATGCTGGTGTTGACAACGATTTGTTCTATGAAGATAAGACGATGATGCTATTTGGAGATGGGAAGAAAATGATGAATGAGTTAAATGCCGCCATCAAGGATTTGTGAGGCGAACTCCCCCCAATCGTTATGTGACACCTACAACCGAGTACCCACTGGTGATAATGTGCGAGTGAGCATTAGCAGGGCCATCGCATGTCTTGTAATCGCCGCTGCTATGGCTCTTCCTGCATTTGGCATGAGCGCTGGACCTTCAGCACTGAACTCCAATGATGACTTGACGGTGAAGTACGGGTGTAGCTGCCATAACAACGGGGCAGTATCGGACAGAGCCGTTGTCATGATTACTGGTGTTCCCCTATTGTACGAACCTTCTGAGCAGTATGTCCTAACAATCAATGTCGCCGACTCACTCACATTATCCGGAGGCGATGGGAACACCAGAGCTGGCTTCATGCTGTCATCTGACGGTATCGGCTCATTCACATGGGACGATGGACAGGATCTAAGGCAGGCTGATGGTAGGGAAGCAGACGTCTCTCATTCCGAACCCAGTAGTGATGGTAACTGGCAAGTAACTTGGACTGCTCCGGACAGCGATGTCGGGGCTGTACAATTCTGGTTAGCAGGCAACTCAGTAGACGGTGCAGGAATTCCGGACGACATGGACTATTGGAACCTGCTCTCATTCGCAATAAACGCACCGGGCTCCATTACCACAAATGAGAGCTCATCTACATTGGAGACACGTACCATTTCAGTCGGCACATATGACTCGCTTTTCCTTCTTGAAATAACAGAAGAGCAATTGGAACAAGAGAGGCAAGATGCCATTTCCAAGAGGGTTTTCTCCCAAGGCAACCTCTTCTATTGGACTAGCCTGGTTGCTTTGATAGTGGGTGCCGTTGTTCAGAGGGAGATTTTGGAGAGGAAATATGAGGATGGGCCAGAATACTTAGCCGCCGAACTAGCATACCCGCAAGGGGTCCGGCGGTCCTTCGTGGCTATTCTCTCATTCTACCTAGCCGTCTCATGGGCTGCATCGGATAGTCCAATGTATTTCCAGGCAGTGGACTTCGCGAAGTTCGCAACCGGAACTGCATTCTTCATCGGTGCATGGGCGACATACGGCGTATACAGGACCATCTATGCCAGTCGTCAGGAACCTAAGGTCCAGGATATCTTGTAGATGTCATCGAATATCGGGATATCTACGCCGATGCCTATTGAAGATCACTTATCTGACCTCCACAAGGTACTGAGTAGAACTGCAATGGGTGTTTGCTTGGCCTGTATTGTTTGGTCCTATGCCGCACCCTCGCTTATTTCTGAATGGCTGGGCATACTGCCATTGCATGATGGTAATTCGAGCGATGTCTATTCGGTATACGGCCCATTTGAATGGATTGAGACAAGATGGGCACTAATCCTTCTTTCATCGGCAATTTCCATGATGCCTCTTGGGTCAATTATGATTTACAGGTTTTCAAGAGTTGGCTTGTATCCCCGTGAGAGAAAGTGGATAGTCTCAGTGCTGATATTTGCAACTGTGATAGTGCCATTGACAGTTATTGCCGTATGGGCTATTGGAATCCCTTTGCTCATCGAATTTGCTCACGCAACAATGGATATTGATGGAATCGAAGTCAGATACGATGCAGCATCAATTTTCTCTCTAGCAATGGGCATCTCTTGGATACTCATTGTCTGGTCTTTGACATTAATCACCCTGAGCCTTACTAGGCTTTTCGGCCTAGTTGATTCCGGGGGAACTAGGATGAGGATGAGGATGCTGGCTATTTCCTTTGGAATTCTTGTGCTAACACTGCCGATAGAATTCGACGGTCTCCGGATATTGTCTGCCTTAGCAGTAGTAATTTCTGCAGATCTAATCTCTCGTTCTGCTCCTGCTCGAATTGCAGGGAATTCAAATTAGCATATTCATTCATCATGTGTGCATTGGTTTGAAAGGTGCCAGAGCCAGCGAATATTTGTGAATAGAGCTAGCGCTTTGGCTTTGTGCTTCCTCATGGTATCCGCTCTTTTTGTGAATGTCTTCTCCGGAACGATAAACGAAACATTCGAGGCCCCGACAAATAACACCGGCGATTCCGACAATCTCGTCGGTTTGCAGTCTGTAGAGAATTGGCCCGTATTGCGTGTATCATTTCCAGGAAAGGAATTTCCGAATGAGGTGAACCAAGCATTCTTCGAAGGCGAGTATTCTGCCCAGAATTACATTGAGCAGATTAGCGGTGGCCGCTCATCACTCGATGTTACATTCATTGATGGAGTATGGGAATCGCCTTACCCGGAATCTCATTGGGGAACCGATTCGAACCAAGAACGTGATGTTGGCAGTGATTCTGGCGGTGCACGGCAACTCGCTGCTGATGCTATAACGTCGTTAATGAGCGATACCACACTATCCAAGTGGGACTTGGATGGTGATATGCAAATCGATAGGATACTAATCCTACATTCCGGGGAGGCTCAGGAATTGGGGGGGACTTCCACATCAATATGGAGTCACTTCTCTACATTTACTGAGCCACCCATAGTTAATGGGTACAAATTCGAGCATTACACGATGGCTTCAGTCAATGGAGGGATAGGGGTTGTCGTTCACGAGATGCTCCATCAGATGGGTGCTGTTGACTTGTATGACGTACATAGCGACTCGCCAACAAAGTCATGGCACGGCCTTGGAGATTGGGACGTAATGTCAAGCGGCAATTGGATTGACGACGGCAATACCCCCTCGCTTCCATCCACTACTACATTGGATCTGATCGGTGCCGTTAATCCGTACATGATTGATGAGCTCGACCCTAACAATCCAGGTTCTGGAATCCAGGGAGACATAGGCCAACACGATTTTTCAGAGGATTGGTCTCCTGGCGGTGGGCTGTCCGCTACATTCACATTGAAGCCGATATCCGATGGAGGCTCACCCCTCAGAATCTGGATTGCCCCAGGCGAATATCTCTGGATCACATTACGCGTCAGAGATGGATTCGACATCGGCATTCCTGGTGAAGGAATCATTGTTGAGCATCAAGACTGGAACAATGGTGACTTTGAAGGCAATATGGTGAATACTGACCCAAGCAAGGCCTGGGCCCGTATCGTTGAAGCAGATGGAGACGATGCTCTGTTACGGGCCAGAGACTACGGTAGTTCCGGCGACGCATTCAGAGATGGCGACTCATTCGGCTCAAGCGGCCATAGGATTTGGGACAATGCTGGGCGCTTGGTCGGCTTCTCTGTAAATGTGACAAATATGTCCGAGAGTAATGCTACTATTGAGTACCATTACCCGTATAGATCATTCATCCTAGAGACTCCTAGAAACCCGATCGTGATTCTTCCAGGTGAGGTGGAGTACATGACTGCTACTTTCTATGATGGGCCATGCAACTTCACTATTGACTTAGATGACGCTGCGACTTCTAGTGAGTATTATGTCACGTCCAATGAAGGAAACGAATGGCCCGTACAAATTACATTCCCGATTACTCATGAAGAAATATCTCCAAATGGGGGGGTGTCTGGCAACATTGGGTGCGATGGTCAGGAACCACATCAAATCTCATTGAACTGGATTACGATAAAGCACAGAATATCAGAGGACCAGTTGTCATCTAGAATCAAGTGGGACTCAAGCTCCGATATCCTCCTGTATCCCAAATCTCTGGGAACTGGTGAAATGACATACTCTGCATCCATTACCGGGGCTGCAGATAGGATCGCAAATGTCCCGAGCCAGATTCGGTTCCAACCGGGCGAGCCTATTGAGGTACACATTGAGCCAGACGATCTATTGGAACCCGGAATGATTGCAAGAGGCGAGATTGTTCTGGTTTCTTCGAATAACATCGAGTATCGTATACCCATTGTTCTCCAAGCCGAAGGCCAGTATCCGATATTGGACCGCCTTTCTTGGCTATCCGTGCCTTCAAATGCAATTACTGTGATATTGGTGATGCTCGCTATTTCCTTTGCAACGGGAAATAGGGACCAGAGCTAGTGCCTGTGAGGATTGCTCCATCTGGAGTCCGATGGCGGCCTGCTGATCTCAAGGTACCTCCATCTGCCATTGAAGTGAATTGGGTACAACCAATGCTTGTTTACTCCCGATGCTAGCCTAGAAGAAAGGCAGGCTTCTGCCCAGTTCTCAGGGCCCTCACTGAATGGGTCAACTATCAACCAAGGAGCATGACCTTCGCCAACATCTCCTTCATAGCATCTCCAGGTAGTCCCATACTTGAATCCAGATCTTGTGTTTAACCCCCTGTTCCAAAGGTCCAAAAGAATACTTGATGATACCGAAATTCTGGATTCTGCCTCGCCACCATTCCCCGAGCAAACTATGTTTTCTTCAATCGAGTCCAACTTCCTCCCATTGTGGAGGGGTATCCCGATTGCTTCACTAGGCCAACCATCGATTGATGAAACAAACGAGCCACCCCCGGACATTGGATTTCTGTGCATCGCCGAGATACGTTCAAAATCCGATCTACTAGGTGGTGCCAATTTGCCAATTGGGTCAGTTTCTTCAACTCGATATGTAACTACTGACTGCTCATCGTCAATGACAAGAATTTCCGCGATCCTTCCTTTTTCGCTTACTGAAACTGACCATTGTAGTAGTGATTCCAATTCACCACTACCGTCCCATTCAGACAGGAATTCGGAATTGTTCCGTATGGCCAATGAGTCCTTGGAGAAATACCAGATTATCTCCGCAACCGGCTCGTCATTTTTCGGATGTTTGTTCGATGGCCATCGGGCAGCCCATGAATTTGAATGTGGAATACCTAACGCATCCAGGTTTTTCTGCAAAACAACCTTGTTTCCGGGCACCCTGAGTGCTTCTAGTACCGCAGACTCATGTAATAATGAGGGGTTTACATCAGCCCTACCAGCTATCCACCTATCTCCAGGACTATCAATGCCCCTATGGTTGATGCAGAATATCAATTCCGCGTCATTCAGAACAAGCCTGCCATCACCTACCATTAATCCGATTGCGGATTTTTCCCATAGTCTGCTAGCCGCGGAGCCATCGAAAATCCATCCCCCCTCGTGCGCCTCCATGATGCTATTGGGAAATTAGTCTGATATAGACGGTATCCCCAAATATCATTCGTCACCACTGAATCGAGGTGCATATGTCCGACGACTCCACGGGTGCTCGAGCCGCCTCACTAAATCGTCTAAGGTCCTTGTTTACAAATATCGAAGGGACCAAGGTGACGCTGATAGGTGACACAATGCTGGATAGATTCCATCATGGATTCGCAAACAACCTCAACTCTACTGCACCCGTCCCAGTGCTAAAGGTGACGAGAACCGAAGAAAGCCCGGGGGCATCGGCTCATATTGCAATAGGGCTCACTTCATTCGGAATGAATGTCGCGTTCCACACCTCTGTTGGCGACGACGAGGAAGGGAAATCAGTAGTCTCCCAATTAGAAAATAGAGGAATCGAAACATCCGGAGTCATTTCCGTTACTGAAAGACAAACCCTCACAAAAATTCGATTCTTCGGAAGTCGGGAGAGCCTACTTGACAGGGAGCAGATACTCTTGCAGGCAGATAGGGGTCCATCGACCGATCTCGAAGGAGCGATTTCCGATGATCTCACTAGTGCTGCACTTGCAAATCTCAAAGATAGTTGTGCATTGGTAATTTCAGACTACGATAAGGGTGTAGTCACACTCGAAGGAGCCCAATCATTGATCTCATCTGCACGAGAGTCGGGAATCCCCTGCATAGTAGATCCTAAATTGACAGGTTTAGACAAGAGCCGAGGCTCAACAGTGGTCATTTTCGAAAAGAGGGGCCTCTCACTGCTAACTAGACGTGCGAGCTCCAATAATCCCGACTCGACGGCAATGAGCCTAATCGAGGAATACGATTGGGACGGCATTCTGGTAATGGGAGGCATTGACGGCATGACCCTATACCAATCCGGAGGAGCAATTTCGCGATTCGACTGTATGGCACCCTCAGCAGAGCAACAAATAGGAATGCATGATGCAGCAGCAGCATCACTCGCCGCCGCTCTCGGAGCCGGTTTGGATCTGGTTGACGCTGCATTATTGGCATCAGCAGCATGCGATTGCGTTCTATCTGCAAATACTGGCGAGGAATACATAGACAAGGACGTCTTGGGGCTGTGGTTGGATGAGCTTTCTTGGCAGATGCAGATTTCTGAAAGGTAATCAAATTCCCATCGTATTCAATAAAGTTTGATTGGCTGGATGTACATGGGCCACCGTATTGCCGTCTTCACATTGACCTCGATATTTCTGTTATCGAACTTTGCAGTTGCTCAAGGTGAAAACGGGCAGCCCCAATCTGACAATCCGATAATCATTGAATTAGAATTTGTTGATGGATTTACCATCCCACAAGGCGAGGTTGAATTTGGCATTACTGGACGACTAGAAAATGAGTTAATGCCAGATGCAGTATGGTGGGAGGTTGAGTACCAACAATCCATTGGACCATATGGGAACCTATACCAAGGAATACGATCATCGGGCAGTTTACTGCCCTCACTTGTAGAACATGACAGTAATTCTGAGAGACAGGCGTGGATTTTCGAAATATACGTGTACGACGAAAACTCAGAACCCTGCTCCTGCACATTGACCGTATTTGCTCAGGAGGGGAGCAATCCCCCAGTAAGCGCTACCCGTGCGTTCTTTATTGAGCGCGACACAGCACCTGATGATTTCTTGCTAACCCCGATAATCACGCTTCCCGATTCCATCGATTCTGGATGGAGCAGCCACAGCATCTCATTCACTGGAATTGCAATAGCATCGCCTGACCTCAGTCCTGAAATCGGAATATCAATATCGCCCTCATCTGAAATTCGTTGTGATTCCGATTACTCTTTCGTACTGGATAGGTACTACGAATCGTTTTCCGTTGAACAAAACATTGAGTGGATGGATACGCACAACGAAGTCGGACTATTCTCATTGAATATTGACTCAAATGAGTATGATGATGAATGGTACGACATCTATGTGTTTTCAGCGACCCATCTTTCGCAACCAAGCAATACCTTCTCATTCGAATGCTTTAGTACACGAGTTGATAATACTGCACCAATTGCAATTATCACTGGACCACCAACTGCAATAGAGGGGTCAGGAAAATTGGTTTACGATGGCAGCAATACTACTGACGATATCTGGGGGATCTCTGGTATGGCATATATCTGGTCCGTAAAGGAGATTACATCCTCAGGCAACATCCCTGTGACGTATTCCATCGAGCAGACGCCCAGGGTGATTTCACTCAGCTCAGAATACTCAGGCATATTCGAAATATCCCTTACTGCTGTGGATCAAGCCGGCAATAGTGCAACATTCACTAAATCTTTGGAAATTTCAAACATTGCCCCAATTGTTCGATTGGAGATCGGTGGCTCGCCGGTTGAAGATGGTGATGAATTGACTATCAATAGGGGAGCGTCGATTTCTGTTGATGCTACAGGAACTACGGATACTCCGAACGACATCAGTTCTCTGAGATATATATGGAGGATGGACAATATTCCGATGTATGAGGGAATACAGCGAGAGATATCTTGGCCCGATGACAATATATCCAGTTTTCATCTTTCATTGGAGGTGATTGATGACGATTTAGAATCAAATATGTTGACTATTCATATCTCAGATGGTGATGATGGGCTGACAATTCCTAGTTCTCTAATTGTTCTCTTAGGTTCAGGGTCTTTCCTAGCATATGCAATCAACAATAGGCGCAAGAGTATCGACATAGAGGAAGACATTCCAAAATGGGTATGATATCAAAGAAGAAATAGGACCGTGATTTCGGTTTACACATGTCAGCACTGCCATTCACATCTTCTGAGTACCTGAAGAGACAAGAAATCGTACTCGATGGCATGCCAGATAATTCCGTATTGGTCATTCCTACAAACAGGAAGGCGGTCCGTTCAAATGATGTAAACTATCCATTCAGGCCAAGTTCCTACATCATGTATCTGTGTGGGTGGACCGAGCCAGACGGGATATTTTTGGCTCGCAAGTCATCTAGTAAGATTTCGACTGTATTATTTGTCAAACCAAGAGAAACGAAGTCTGAGATTTGGGAAGGTATTCGTGTCGGACTTGAGGGAGCTTTGGATGGCTGGCCAATAGATATAGCAGCCTCGATAGATGATCTTAATGCTGAACTAGCCCCGTTACTCGATGGATGCAATCAGATATTCTCAATAAACGGACAAAACAATGAGCTTGATAGTATACTAAATGAGCACTCAACTGTTTCTGATGCTCGAATCCTCGTAGATAAGCACAGAGTAATAAAATCAGATAGGGAAATTGAGATAATGACCGAAGCCTCGGCCATTGCTTCGGAGGCTCACATTCGGGCAATTGGACATTCATTTCCTGGTATCGGGGAATGGCAGATACAATCAATAATTGAGAGTCACTTTACCCATTCCGAGAGTCAGTGGAGCTACCCATCTATTGTGGGTGGTGGTGATAATGCGACTATACTGCACTACAAGGAGAATAATTGTAAAATTGATGATGGTGAAATGGTTCTGGTTGACGCAGGTTGCGAAGTTCATGGTTATGCTTCTGACATCACTAGGACTTGGCCAGTCAATGGTAAGTTCTCCGAAGCTCAAAGAGAAATTTACGAACTAGTTCTAAAGGCCGAATTAGCAGGAATTGAAGCATGCCAACCAGGAGCACCCTGGCTTTCCATGCATCGAGCCACGTCTCTAGTGCTCGCTGAGGGACTAATTGAATTAGGAATTTTAGATTGCACGATTCAGGAAGCTATCGGTGAAGGCAATGATTTCAATGGGCCATATAGGGACTTTTTCATGCATGGGACTGGGCATTTCCTAGGATTGGACGTACATGATGTGGGTGGCGGTAGACAGGGGGATGATGACCCTGGCCCTGAATTGCGTCATGGCATGGTGGTAACAGTTGAGCCGGGTTTATATTTCGGAAGTTGGAGAACCGATGTCAACATTCCATCTAGATATGCTGGGATCGGAGTACGAATCGAAGATGATGTTTTGATTACAGATTCTGGTCCTGTTGTTCTTTCTGCCGGCTGCCCCAAGGAAATAGGAGAAATAGAGGCCTTGGTAGGTAAATTGAGGTGAAATATTGTCTAAATGGCACGAAATTCTCGAGTTTCAGAATTCTAGAAATCCTCCTCGTTTGGATAAATCCGAAGCCGAAGAGTTGTATTTGAATGCAGATTTCAATGATTTGCTATATGTAGCTCACGAGAGGAGGAATCTAAAACTTCCAGGAAACTCCGTTACATACTTGGTTGATCGGAATATCAATTACACCAATGTGTGCACAATAAACTGCCAGTTTTGCTCATTCTACAGGCCCCCCGGACACATTGAAACATACACTCAGACATTTGAGCAAATCAGTAGCAAGGTAAGGGAATTGGAGGATATAGGTGGCTCTAGAATCCTGATGCAAGGAGGCGTCAATCCAGATTTAGACCTAGATTGGTACATAGGCCTGCTCACTGCACTCAAGAAACGTCATCCATCAATATCTCTGGACTGCTTCTCACCAATCGAAATCGAAGGAATTGCCAACGTAGTAGGAAAATCCACGAGGGAGGTTCTTGTCGAGTTAAAGCGAGCCGGATTACATGGACTGCCAGGTGGTGGGGCCGAGATGCTTGTTGATGAAATTCGCACTGGCGTATCCCCCCAGAAGGGGGCATCTGAAAATTGGCTAAGAGTAATGAGCGAAGCTCAGGAACTAGGCCTTGTAACTTCAGCAACGAATGTGATAGGATTAGGTGAGTCAATAGGGGATAGGGTCGAGCATCTTGATAAAATCAGAAATTTACAAGATAGTGCGTGCTCTTCTGGCCTTCCCGGCTTCACCTCATTCATCTCATGGCCAGTAATGCTGGAAAACAACAGTCTAGGACGCGGAAACAGGGGCCACAACAGATATTCCTTGGGAGCTAATTCAACGGAATACCTCAGGCATGTGGCAGTATCTCGCCTATATCTTGACAACATCGATCATATCCAGGCTTCTTGGCCTACAATGGGGATGGAAGTGGCACAATTGGCTTTGTTTGCAGGTGCGGATGATGCGGGTTCGACAATGATGGAAGAAAATGTTGTTTCGGCATCTGGCACCACAAAGACTGGGGCCTCAATTGATGAGCTTAGAACGATGATAGCATCTGCTGGATTCATTCCTGATCAAAGGGACTCTGAATACAACACAATCTACGAATTACCAGAGCCCGAACTCAGAAATTAGCCAGTTCGGCCCTGCCGCTCCTAGTTGGAGCGGGGCTCAATACTGTTTTCGCATCTCTTTGCTTGATAATAACAGGCTCTACCCATTTAATCAGATTACCATCACTATCTGAAAACTCAAGCATAACCTCCCAATGTACAGCAATTAGAGATGAATATATTGAACCCGGCCAATTTTCAGGGCAATCCAGTATGAGTTTTTTTGGGTCCGCTGAATATTCGCACCACCTACCGGAGCTCATAATTCTCATTGGTTCAAGAACTGCTGCTCTTGTATTAGGCACTACCATGGGTGTCGATTCCCCGACCCCAGTACCATCATAATCTCCAGACGCGACTCTCTTCTGTGTGAGTTTTGTTGACATGCCGGGTGAAGGCTGGCGGCCCTCTGACCTCCTTAGGACTGCGAGTACTGACCTTCGTTCGGGCACTGCTATCCCGACCTGTACCCTTGAACGAACTAGCCTCAATCCTTCAAAACTTTCAGCCGCAGAAACCTCCACAGAATTAAGGTTCACTTCGACACTGAAATCTGGCCTATTCCTGCCTGCTCTAATCAATGCCTTCTGCCTAGATAGGTCTCTGAGATTCGCAATCATTCTGAATAGCAATGGCATGAGGAATACAGGAAAGGCGAACATCAGTAGTTTTGGGTATTCTAGGGGACCCAATCTGAAGGAGCCTGCAATGGAATTTGTCAGGATTCCCCATTCCACCAGACCAGGCTCAATCGCATGAATAAACAATGAAAGTATTAGGAGAATTACAGTTGGTGCAATCAACTTTCTAGAAATGTTATGTAAAGGATCTGGATCGATATACCAACCAATCCTAGAACGGCGAATGAAGTTTGGAATGTCTATCCCAACCGAAGAGTCAACCCTGCTTATTCCAGCATCATCGTCACTGTAGCCCCTCCATTCAACAATCCAATCGTCCTCAGCGCCAATGATGAATTCTGGATTGGGAATTTCCCCCATTTCTACTACTGCCTCTACGATTGGCACTGCCGAGGGCTCCATGTGTCTATGTTCGAATGGCGGATACCTTACCCTTTGAACCGCCAAAGACATGTTTATCCCCATAGGATTGCTTTTGCCGCCCTGCTTGCAAGTCGCCTGAATTCAGGAACCTCCTTTAGCATGGCTATTCCAAGTGGTATGGGATTCTCAATTTCACCGACTTCGTTAATTAATTCGGTAACGTCTGGTCTAGCCCATACAGAAAAAATACCTTCTAATTCATCATCGGACATCTCTGTCAGGAATGCGTCTCTGAGTGCCTTCTTCCTTCTTTGTTTTCTGCGCATATCATTCATAATTGAATTGACGCGCTTCATTTGCCTGCCCCCAAGGGCATTTGATGTGATGTAACCGCTAATCATGGGCACTACTAGCTCGACTTGTTCGAATCCAGGGCCAATCCCCCCTCCGGTGGTCGGTTTACAGACGCCGGCTGCATCACCGAGCAAAACCACCCTCGGTAAAGCAATCTTGCTAACAATTCCACTCGGAACAGGCCCGCAATACCTTCCTATCTCAGTACAGTTATGAAATCGGGAATTTAGTAATCTATTCGATAGTAGGTAATTCAAGTAGTCTTCTGAAGACCGGCCGTCCATACGTTTAGCAACGGTCCACGTGCCAATTCTTGTGGTGCTTCCTGATGGTATTGCCCACGAGAAAAATCCTGGCGCAATACTACTTCCAGTATACATGTCCAACATCCCCTCATCACCATCGTAACCAGTGACCTCAATCTGAAAACCAATCATCATTTCTTTCGGCCTACCCATTTTGAAGTGCCTCCTTACCCACGAATGCGCCCCATCGGCCCCACAAAGTAACTTACATTTTGCATGCCTCAAACCTTCATTCGTCTCAATGTCGATCTCAACGTATTCATCGTATACTTCCGCTGCCACGACCTTGCTCGAAAGGGCCAAATCAGTACCTGTACGAATGGCCTGAGCAACAACTCCTTCGTCGAAAATCTTCCTACATACAGAAAATGTCCTAATTCTAGATGGGTTGCCAATGGAAACGGGATTTCCCAGTGGGCTGTGGATGTTTGCTCCCCATATCGATGTTAGGACAGATGTTTCAAGACCGACCATTTCCATTGCCTTTGGATTAACTAATCCAGCGCATTGGAATGGCCTCCCAATTTCCGGGTGCTCCTCAATAAGAAGTACACTGTGGCCATGTTCATTTAGTCTACGTGCTAGGTAGCCACCGACTGGCCCGGCCCCCACAACGGCAACGTCATACATGTCCATACACTACTGTAGAGGCCCGACTACAACTAATTTTTTCTTCGGGGTTTGGATTTTATTCGCTTTTTTAGCTTAGAGATTAGCTCGCTAGCATCCGATTTGCTGATGGTTTCTATGGTCTCTGCTCTGACAATTTCCATTGATTGCTCCACGGAAATACCAACGTCGGATGCCATTGACTGAATTGTAGCAATTTGCTTTTCAGTTGCAGGGGATGAATTATCTAAATCTATCAATTTCGAAATTATCTCGCTAGCAGAACCATTACGACCGCCAGTAAGCTCTTCAACGTCAGAGATGTCATTCTCGTTGAGGAACTCGTTTAGTTTGATTCCCAATTTATCGACTAGCCTAATTATCAGTGAAATCTGCTTTTCGCTGGGTGGCATACTTGCACCTTCAGTATTACTGATTAGCTCAATTGCATGCTTTGCCTCTTCGCCGCTCATATCTGCTGGCTCCTTTCCACCGAGAATGACCATCCTATCTTCGTCATTCATCCTACTAGTGACGCTTTTCAGATAGTCTATCTGCCTCAATGTAGGCTTCTCCCTCCTTTTCTCCAATGCCATATTGTGAGTCTCAGAAAACACCACCACGAACTCCTCCCATGTTTCAGAGGGATCATTATTTCCAATTTCTATTTGATCCAATTTTTGCTCCATTATGGCAGTAAACTCCGTCGAGAATATCCCATCACCATAGTCCGTTTGATTGTCGTAGAATGGAGCAACATCTACCCATAGGGTCCGGCCATTATCAGTGGGAATCAATGTGCTCCCGTCTTTTTCGATATATCCCCGATCAACTAGTTTTGATACTGTGGAAACGTATGTCGAAGGCCTCCCTATTGCTGCCTTTTTCATTTTTTGAATTATGGAGCTTTCAGTAAGCCTGCGAGGTGGCTTAGTCTCATCGGAAATTAACTCTGGGTCATCAGAAATTTTCCAGAATTTTCCTGTATCAAAACCTATGTCAGGTGGTTCCGTTGTGACATTTCCGACCGCCCACTTGAATACTTCCTCCCAACCCGAATGTGTCCTCCAACTGGATGTACCGTGTATGGGCAAATCCATCTCCGGACATTTGAAAATCAAACTACGCCTCTCTCTGATTGACTTTGACATCTGACTTGCGGCAAATCTTGACCATATCAATCTGTACAATGCATTGAGGTCTTTATCCTCTGAAATGTCAGATACTGTTGGATCTGTTGGCCTAATAGCCTCGTGAGCATCCTGGACATTTGAGCTCTTTGATGACGAATCGCCCATACCAGGGCCTAGGTACTCTTTTCCAAATCGCTTCTCGATTAGCTTCCTCACTGCTGCCCTGGATGATTCAGTAGTCCTAGTCGAATCAGTACGAATGTATGTCACATATCCAGATTGATATAGTTGTGAAGCGATATTGCTAGTTCTGGAAATTGACCAACCGAGCCTTGAGCTCGCTGACT